>JAESFL010000141.1_pt1 | contig 70372 bp, 74 predicted proteins | sample 9269401 | NCBI WGS metagenome assembly JAESFL01 (sample SAMN14506025, study PRJNA617098) | algae metagenome | isolation source: Gloeocapsa sp. UFS-A4-WI-NPMV-4B04 and co-occurring heterotrophs from desert... | place: USA: Utah | collected 2006-10-01 | reverse complement strand
CACCGTGTTCGGCGCGGACGACCTCGGGCTTCTCGCCGCGTTCTGCCGGCGCTTCGAGGCGATCGCGATCTGCGACGAGGTGTGGGAGCATGTGATCTTCGATGGCCGGCGCCACCTGCCGCTGATGGCTCTGCCCGGCATGCGCGAGCGCACGGTGAAGATCGGCTCGGCGGGCAAGATCTTCAGCCTCACCGGCTGGAAGGTCGGGTTCGTGATGGCGGCCGAGCCGCTGATGCGCGTCCTCTCGCGGGCGCACCAGTTCCTCACCTTCACCACGCCGCCCAACCTCCAGGAGGCTGTCGCCTACGGACTCGCCAAAGACGATCGCTACTTCGAGGACATGCGCACCGGCCTCGCCCGCTCCCGCGACCGGCTGGCGGCGGGGTTGTCCGAAATCGGCTTCACGGTGCTTCCGAGCGCAGGCACCTACTTCCTCACCGTCGATATCGCGGGGCTCGCTGCCGACGACGTTGCCTTCTGCCGAAGGATCGTAAGCGAGCACGGGGTGGCCGCCATTCCCGTCAGCGCCTTTTACGAAGGGGGAAGCGTGAGGAACCTCGCCCGCTTCTGCTTCGCCAAGACGGATGCGACCCTCGACGCGGCGGTCGAGCGGCTGGCCGGTCTATTTCGCGCGGGGTGAGCGGAGACGAGGCCCGCTTCCTTGTGCAACGGTCGGGGCGGGGCCACATCCTCCGCCATGACCACCTCCGCCCACACCCCCAGCATGGCCTATCGCGAGCCTCCGGGCGCGGCGCAGCTGCGCCGCTTCACCGACACCAGCACGGAGGCGAGCCTCCAGCGGCTGGAGCAGCTCGCCCACCTGATGGACTCGGCCTTTCTCCTGCCGGGCATCAACCGCCGCGTCGGTCTCGACGCGGTGATCGGTCTCGTCCCCGTCCTCGGCGACATCGCGGGCATGGCGATCGCCTCGTACATCGTCTACGAGGCGAAACGGCTCGGCGCGCCGCGCTGGCTGGTCTGGCGCATGATGGCCAACGTCGCCCTCGACGGCGCGGTGGGCTCGGTGCCGCTGGCCGGCGACCTGCTCGATGCGGCCTTCAAGGCGAACCGCCGCAACGTGCGCCTGCTGCGCCGCCATCTCGAGCGCAAGGGCGACTTGCGGCCGAGCGAGATCGAGGGCACCGCAATCCGGCTCGACTGAGCCGGCATCGGCCGCCCGAGCGTGAGGGTGGAGCCGATGAACGAGCAGCTGCGACCCGAACCCGACGCGGTGCCCGTCACCGCGCCGGGCAACGCGCCGCAGATGCAGGCCTTGCCGACCGCCACCCGCCGCAGCCTGTCGCCGCTCAACCGGCGGCGGCTCGCCAACTTCCGGGCCAACCGGCGCGGATATTGGTCGGCGGTGATCTTCACCGTCCTGTTCGTGTTGAGCCTGTTCGCCGAACTCATCGCCAACGATCGACCGATCGTGATGCAGTACAAGGGCGAGTGGCTGTTCCCCGTCCTCGTCGATTACCCGGACGAGAAGTTCGGCGGCTTTCTGGCCCAGACCGATTACCGGGCGCCCGAGACGCGCAAGGAGATCGAGGAGAACGGTTGGGCGCTCTGGCCGCCGATCCCCTACGCCGACAACACCTTCATGCGGGACCTGCCGACGCCGGCGCCCTCGCCGCCGACCTGGATGCTGAGCGATGAGCAATGCCGTCCGGTCGCCGAGCGGGCGGGCGTGAAGGCCGAGGGGCGCGAACTCGGCTGCCGCGACATCGAGTGGCACTGGCTCGGCACCGACAACGCCACGCGGGACGTGCTGGCGCGGGTGATCTACGGCTTCCGCATCTCGATCCTGTTCGGCCTCGTGCTCGCCGGCATCTCGTCGGTGATCGGCGTGATCGCCGGAGCGGTACAGGGCTATTTCGGCGGCTGGACCGACCTGATCTTCCAGCGGGTCATCGAGATCTGGGGCGCGATCCCGACGCTCTATCTCATCATCATCATGTCGGCCTTCCTCGTGCCGAGCTTCTTCACCCTGCTCGGCATCCTGACGCTGTTCTCGTGGACGGCGCTGGTCGGTGTGGTGCGCGCGGAATTCCTCCGCGCGCGCAACTTCGAATACGTGCGGGCGGCGCGCGCGCTCGGCCTGTCGAACGTGCGCATCATGACGCGCCACCTCCTGCCCAACGCCATGGTGGCGACGCTGACCTTCCTGCCGTTCATCCTGAACGGCTCGGTCACGACCCTGACCTCGCTCGATTATCTCGGCTTCGGCCTGCCGCCGGGCTCCCCCTCGCTCGGCGAGCTGCTGGCGCAGGGCAAGGACAACATCAACGCGCCCTGGCTCGGGCTCACCGGCTTCTTCGTGGTGGCGACGATGCTGAGCCTGCTCGTCTTCGCCGGCGAGGCCGTGCGCGACGCGTTCGACCCGAGGAAGACCTTCGGCTGAACCGCTTCAGCGGCGCGGCCCGGCGGGCCGCGCCAGGCGGTCTCGCCCGAGGTGCGATCGAGAAGCGCGACGTCCTTCAGCAGGCGCTTGGGCCGGCTGCGGCCAGTCGCCGGCTGACTGAAATGAAAGCTGTGCCACCGCTCGGCCGACAAGCGTACTGTGATTGATCACCGACGCGCACACCTCCAGCATCGCGTCGTAGCGGTCTCCGACGAGGTTTCGGCCGCCCTCTCTCACGGCGTGATACGGGGTCCGCTCGATCACTTCGGTGTCTCTTCGCCATCGCGAGGCAAAGCGCAAGCAATCCAGGGCTCCGCACTCTCCGGAGATGTCGCGTCCTGGATCGCTTCGGCGTCGCCTCGCGATGACGGCGTCGGGCAAAAACCGAAGCGATCAACCGGAAACGCTATGAGAGGACGCCTCAGGACGAGTTTCGCCGTCGATACGGCGCCAGCCGGCATCACCGGAAAGGGGCGCCATCGATCTGGACGGCGCTCACAACGAGCGCATCCTGCGCCGCATGTTGGCACCGGTGCGCAGTCCCGTATCGACGGGCTCCTCGGCGCCGGGAAGCGGATCCTCGTCCGCGGTGACCACACGATCGCGCCCGGTCCGCTTGGCGCGATACAGGGCGTCGTCGGCCCGGCGCAGCAGATAGTCGAGGCTGCCGCCGATCTGGCTCTCGGCGGCCACGCCGACGCTCACGCTCATCCGCAATTCGGGATAGTCCGGATGCGTGAAGCGGGCGACTCCGGCGCGAATCCGCTCGGCGACGCGCGCCGCCCCCCGCTCATCGAGCCGCGGAAGCAGGCAGGCGAATTCCTCACCGCCCATTCGCCCGAACAGTGCCTCGGGCGGCAGCAAAGGCGCCGCGATGTGGCAGAAGGCGGCCAGCGCCGCATCGCCGACGCTGTGGCCGTGGCGGTCGTTGATCAGCTTGAAGTGATCGAGGTCGAAAAGAAGCAGCGCGGCGGGCGCGACCGCGAGGTGCCGCTCGGCTCCGGCGACCAGGGCGCGGCGGTTGGCGATGCCGGTCAGGGAATCGGTTTCGGCGGCCAGCCGCTGCTCGCGCTCGGCCCGCTCCTTGGTCAGCGCCATGAACACGAAGGCGATGGCGACCGAGAACAGCGTGCCGGCGAAGGCGAGGATGGCAAACCACGGCGAAGCCATCGCGAGGGAGACCGGCAACGGCGTCGCGACCGCCAGCGGTATGCGGATCCAGTAGAGCGCGGCGTAGGTCGCGAGCAGGATTAGGGCCGGATAGCGCGACACCAGCGGCTCGCCGCGGCCCCGCCAGATCATGAGTGCGCCGGAGCCGCAATAGAGGCCGGCGATCGTCGAGGCGAGGATGACGCGGGCGGCGAGCGACTCGAAGAAGGCGGGAACGGCACAGGCTCCGAGCCAGATCATTGCTCCGGTCAGAGCCCAATCGAGCCGCAGGCGGCGGCCCTCGAAAGCGCGCACGCCGCACCAGATCAATCCGTAGGCACCGATCATCAGCGCGTTGGCGAGGGCGATCGACAGGCTATCCGGGATCTGGCCCCGCAGGGCCAGCATCAGCGAGGCAAGGCCGCCGACGATGTGCGCGATGCCCCAGACCGCCAGAGAGCGCTCGCGGCGGGTCTGGCTCCAGGACAGCAGGAACAGCACCCCCACCGTGACGGTGACGGCGGTCGTCATCATGAAGAGCGTCGGGAGATCGAGGCGCATCTTGTCCTGGCATCGGCCCCGTCGAGCCGCTGCGCCGCCCCCCTCATCGTCGTGGTCCGCTCAAAGGGCCAGACCAGGACCTCGATGTCAACGGCAATACATGGCATCAAGCCCGGATTTTCCAGCAAAGCCGGGCTGCATCTGTCAAAAATTAGGCAATTTGGTCTATTTGGATACAGTTCTTAAGAGGAAACGATATTCACTTCGACATCATCGATCGCATCGTTGAGCGGATGGAGGTCGCGGACCATGCCTTTCAACCGCTCGTCGAGGATGTGAGTATAGATCTGGGTCGTCGAGATATCGGCATGCCCAAGCAATTCTTGAACAATACGCAGATCGGCGCCATTCTGGAGAAGGTGGCTCGCGAAGGCATGGCGCAGCACGTGCGGGCTCACCCGGTCCGCACGCAGGCCGGCCGCGGCGGCGGCGGTCTTGAGGTCGCGGGCGAAGGACTGCCGGGTCAGGTGGCCGCTCTCGCTCTCGGCCGGGAACAGCCAGGGACCGTCCGCGGGCCCGTGCGCGATATGGGCGCGCATCGCGTCCCGAGCGAGTTCGGTCAGCGGCACGAGGCGCTCGCGCCCGCCCTTACCCTTCACGACGAGATAGCGCTCGCGGGTGGCGGCGGCCGAGCGCGGCAGCGCCACCAGCTCCGAGACGCGCAGGCCCGTGGCGTAGAGCAGTTCGAGGAGGCAGAGCATTCGCGCCGCCGCTCGGGTCTCTGCCCGATTGTCGCCTGCCGCATCGACCCGCTCGCGCGCCGTGGCGAGCAAACGGTCGACCTCCGCCACCGAGAGGATCTTCGGCAGGCCCTTGGCGCGGCGCGGAGCGGCGACGGGCGCGGTCGGATCCGTCTCCGTATAGCCCTCGGCGTAGAGGAAGCGGTGGAAGCCGCGGATGCAGGAGAGGCGCCGGGCGGCCGAGGACGCCTTCAGACCGCGGGGCTCCAGCGAGGCGATGTAGGCACGGACTTGATCGGCCTGCGCCGTCTCGGGATCGACCCCGCTTTCTGCGAGATATCCAAGATAATCGTCGAGATCGCGCCGGTAGGCGGCCAGGGTGTTGGCCGCCGCGCCGCGCTCCGCGGCAAGCATATCGAGAAAGAGTTGGCCCGGATCCTCCGCCCCGTCCGGGGACGCGGAACCATCCCCGCTCATCGATTGCCCGGTTGGAGCTTCGCGGGAGGAATCGTGACGCTCATCTCCCGCGGCGTCGGCTGGACGAAGGTTGCCAGCGCGAACATGCCGGCGAAGACGAGGCCCGCGAGGATCGCGATCGTGGCGAGGAAACGAAACAGGGTGGGCAAGGGAACCGGCCTTTCGCCGAGGATACGCGGACGAGCGGGTCGTGTTGCGATGCGCAAACCGTGGGCCTCGATCACACGGCACCGGCGCAAAGGCAAGATCTCACCGAACACATCCGGATCGGTCAAGGAAACCGATGCGCGACCGCCCCCTGTCCCTTCCTGGCCTTCAGAACCGATTCTTCCAGGCGCGTAGCGCGACGAACACCGCCGACGGATTGGAGCCCGGCTCCAGCCCGGCCGAGCGGGCAAGGGCCGGCTCGCCCGCGCGCAGGAACGGATTGGTCGCCTTCTCCTCGCCGATGGTGGAGGGGATCAGGAAACCACCGGTCTCGGCAAGCCGCTGGGCCTGCGCCACCCGCTCCTTCAGGTCGGCGTTGTCCGGATCGGCGGCGAGTGCGAAGCGGCCGTTGGAGAGCACGTAATCGTGGCCGCTATAGACCGCCGTCGCGTCGGGCAGGTCGAGGAAGCGCGTCAGGGACTGCCAGAGAACCGCCGGCTCGGCCTCCATCACGCGGCCGCAGCCGAGTGTGAACAGGGTGTCGCCCGCGAAGATCACGCCGGCATCGGCGAAATGGTAGGTGACATGGTCGGCGCAGTGCCCCGGCGTCTCCCAGACCGCGGCCGTAAGACCACCGACCGTCACCGTGTCACCCTCCCGCACGTAGCGGGCCGCATCCGGCACCGCCGCGCGTGCCTTCTCCGGTGCCGTCACCCGGGCGCCGGTGCGCTCCACCACCTCCGGAATTCCCTCGATGTGATCGCCGTGGCGGTGGGTGACGAGGATGTCGGTCAGCGACCACCCCTCCGATTCGAGGACGGCGAGGACGGGCGCGGCCTCCGGCACGTCGATGGCAGCACAGGCACCGCTGGCGGGATCGCGGATCAGCACGCCGATATTGTCGCTCCGGCACAGGAAGGTGCGGATTTGAGGTGCCGCTCTCGTCATCGAAGACCCTTTCGCCAGTATCGATTTTCGCCCGGAACCGCTGGCCCCGGCCCGGCGCATGACTGACCCTGTTGGGAACCATGACGCAGAAGTGTCAGTTCCGACGCCGGCGTTTAAGGCCACGCTTGCCCAGCTTCTACAGCAGACGTGTCCGTACCGCTTGCCGGAGCCGCTCGCGATCCCCATTGATGCGGCATCAGCCCTGCGGCATCCGTCTCGTGGAGGACAACCGGCCGTGCCGGCACCCCATCCGATGCGCCTCGACGTCACGGACCTGCGCGCCTTCTACGCCTCTCCCCTCGGGGTCGTCACGCACCGCGTCGTCGGCCGGACCATCCACGGCTTCCTCGGCTCCGTCTCGGGGCTGCGCGTGCTCGGGCTCGGCTATGTCACGCCCTATCTCGGCCCGGTCCACGTCATCGCCGAGCGCACGCTGGCCTTCATGCCGGCGACCCAGGGCGTGGTGAACTGGCCCTCCAGCGGGCGCTCGGTGACGGCGCTCGCCGATCTCACCATGCTGCCCCTGCCGGAGGCGGCAGTCGACCGCGTCATCCTCGTCCACGCCCTCGAAGCCGTCGAGAGTCCGAGCGAGCTCCTGGCCGATGTCTGGCGGGTGCTGACGCCGGGCGGGCGCCTGATCCTGGTGGTGCCCAACCGTACCGGCGTCTGGGCGCGGCGCGACGCGACGCCCTTCGGCCACGGCCAGCCCTATAGCCGTTCGCAGCTCTCGCGGCTGATGCGCGAGACGTTGTTCTCGCCGGAAGGCTGGGCCGAGACCCTCTACATGCCGCCGATCCGCAGCCGCTTCTGGCTGCGCACGGCCGCCGCCTGGGAGCGGTTCGGCACCGGCCTCGCCATGCCCTTCGCCGGGCTCCACGTGGTCGATGCGACCAAGCAGCTTTACCGGCCGGTCGCGGTGCGGCAAGTGCGCCGCCTGGAGAGCCGGGTGCGGGCGCGCGTGCTGGTGCCGGCCGGGCAGCCGGGCTAAAGCCCTCCCCTTCCGCAGACCGCCGAGCCCGCATGTTGGCATCCATCGGATTCGAGACCGTGCTGACGAGCTTCCTGCTCGCGCTGTCCGGCCTGTTCTCCATCGTGAACCCGGTCGGCTCGGCGCTGATGTTCGCGCAGATCACCGCCGACCGCTCGCAGGCGGAGCGGGCGGAGCTGTCGCGGCGGATCGGCTTCTACGCCGCCCTGGTGATGCTCGCCGCCCTCTGGGCCGGGGCGCCGATCCTCAACTTCTTCGGCGTCTCGCTCGCCGCGCTGCGCATCGCCGGCGGCCTGTTCGTCGCGGCCTTCGCCTGGACCCTGCTCAATGCGCCCGAGACGCGGGAAGCGCGCAAACATGCCGAGGCGGAGCCGGAAGCCGGCGAGAACCTCGCCGAAGTCGCCTTCTTCCCGCTCACCCTGCCCTTCACCACGGGACCCGGCACGATCGCGGTCGCCATCGCGCTCGGCGCCAACCGCCCCTCCGAACCCAGCGACCTCGCCGGGTTCTTCATCGGCGCCTCGCTCGCCGCCATGGCCATTGCCGGCATGATCCGCCTCGCCTACGGATCGGCGGACCGGGTCGTGACGCTGATTGGACCGGTGCGGGCGCGGGTTCTCGGCCGGCTCTCGGCTTTCCTGCTGCTGTGTGTCGGCACGCAGATCACCGTCAACGGCGTGTCGGACGTCCTCGGACCACTGATCGCCTCGCAGCGGGTATAGACAGCACAATGGCCGCCCTTGTCGAACGAGACGCGCGAGGCGGCAGCCGGCCACCTATCGGAACGGGAAGTCGACCATCATGAAGCTCGTCGTTGTCGGCGCCGAGGGGCGCATGGGGCGGATGCTGATCCGGGCGGTCGCCGAGGCCGAGGGCTGCACGCTGCACGGCGCGGTCGAGCGCGCGGGCTCGCCCGCTCTCGGCCAGGATGCCGGCCGTCTGGCCGGGATCGGTGATCTCGGCGTGAGCGTGAGCGACGATCCGCTCTCGCTGTTCGTGGCCGCCGACGGGGTGCTGGACTTCACCGCCCCGGCCGCGACGGTCGCCTTTGCCGAACTCGCCGCGCAGGCCCGCATCGTTCACGTCGTCGGCACCACGGGCCTCTCGCCGGACGACCTGAAGCGGCTGGAGGCGGCGAGCTACCACGCCCGCATCGTGCGCTCAGGGAACATGTCGCTCGGCGTGAACCTGCTGGCGGGCCTCGTGCGCAAGGTCGCCGCGACCTTGGGCGAGGCGTTCGACATCGAAGTGCTGGAGATGCACCACCGCATGAAGGTCGATGCCCCCTCGGGCACGGCGCTGCTGCTCGGCGAGGCGGCGGCGGAAGGGCGCCGGGTGTCACTGGCCGAGACCCGGGTCTCGACCCGCGACGGCCATACCGGCGCACGCCGGCCCGGCGATATCGGCTTCGCCACCCTGCGCGGTGGCTCGGTGGTGGGCGACCACAGCGTAATCTTCGCCGGCCCCTCCGAGCGGATCACCCTCTCCCACCACGCCGAGGACCGGGGGATCTTCGCCCGCGGCGCCGTGCGGGCGGCGCAATGGGCGTTCGACCAGCCGCCGGGCCTCTACGGCATGGACGACGTGCTGGGACTGCGGGATTAGACACGCGTTCCGAATAACGAATCTGGTGGAACGTCAGGCTTAGGCTTGGGAGGCGTCGCCGCCTCTGGTAGAGGCCCGGCCCATGATCGCGAGGTGCCGTGATGCGGCGGCCTCGTCTCGACCATCTCCGGAGAGACCCGTCCCATGGAGCGCCTGCTCGTCCTCGCTCGGCACGGCCAGAGCGAGTGGAACCTGAAAAAGCTGTTCACCGGCTGGCGCGATCCGGAGCTGACGGAACTCGGCGTCGCCGAAGCCCGCCGGGCCGGGCGCTGGCTCAAGGCCCAGGGCACCCAATTCGACGTGGCTTTCACCTCGAACCTGCGGCGTGCTCAGAACACCTGCGCGCTGATCCTCGAGGAGATGGGCCAGGGAAGCCTTGAGACGATCCGCAACGAGGCGCTGAACGAGCGCGATTACGGCGACCTCTCCGGCCTCAACAAGGACGATGCCCGCGAGCGATGGGGCGACGCGCAGGTCCATGAGTGGCGCCGCTCTTACGACGTGCCTCCGCCCGGCGGCGAGAGCCTGAAGGACACCGCCGCGCGGGTGCTGCCCTACTACATCCAGACGATCCTGCCGCGCGTCATGTCGGGCGAGCGGGTGCTGGTGGCGGCCCACGGCAATTCGCTGCGAGCGCTGGTCATGGTGCTCGACGGCATGACCACCAAGACCATTGCCAGCCTGGAGATCGCTACGGGCATCCCGCTGGTCTACCGGCTCAAGTCCGACACCACGGTCGAGTCGAAGCTGATCCTCGACAAGGACATCGACCAGGACGACTGAGCGTCCTTCACAACACCCCCGCTGCGCGGTCGTCTAAAGAGTGAGAATGGGCCGGTGATCGGGAGTTTAGTGAGGCACTCTGAGCCTTACGCCGGTCCCAACACCTCCTCCACGGCCCGCGCCACGCGCGCCGTGGAGCCCGACTCGTCGAGCGGGCTGCGGCGCAGGCGGTGACGCAGCGCGCTCGGTGCCACCTGCCGCAGATGCGCGACCGTGACGACATCGGCCCCGTCGAGAGCCGCGAGCGCGCGCGCCGTGCGCATCAGGGTGAGTTCACCGCGCAGGCCGTCGGTGCCCAGCGCGAGGCAGAGCCGGGCGGCGCTCTCCAGCACCGCGCCGGGCACGCTGACGCCGCCGAGGCGCGTGCGGGCGGTCAGAATCGTCTTCTGCAGCGCCTTCTCCGCCCTTCCTTGCGCGGCGCAGAACCCCTCGCCGTCGCGCTCGTAGGCGTCGCGCCGCCGCACCACCTCAATGCGGGTGGCGATATCGGTCGGAGTTGTCACCTCGCAGGCCAGACCGAAGCGGTCGAGGAGCTGCGGGCGCAGTTCGCCCTCCTCCGGGTTGCCACTCCCGACGAGCACGAAGCGCGCCGGATGGCGCAGCGACAGGCCCTCGCGCTCCACCGTGTTGACGCCCGAGGCCGCGACGTCGAGCAGGAGGTCCACGAGATGGTCCTCCAAAAGGTTCGCCTCGTCGATGTAGAGGAAGCCGCGATTGGCCCGCGCCAGCAGGCCCGGCTGGAACGCCTTCTCGCCCCGCGTCAGGGCCCGCTCCAGATCGAGGGCGCCCACCACCCGGTCCTCTGTGGCGCCGAGGGGCAGATCGACCACCGGCACCGGGATCATGTGGGTCTTCACCCTCCCCGGCCCTCTCTGCCCGGCGCAGTGCGGACAGGCCTCGGCAGGGCTGTCGGGCGCGCAGGAATAGGGGCAGCCGGCCACCGCCGAGATCTTCGGCAGCAGCGCCGCGAGCGCCCGCACGGCCGTGGACTTGCCGGTGCCGCGATCGCCGAAGATCAGGACCCCGCCGATGGAGGGATCGACCGCCGCAATCAGCAGCGCCCGCTTCATCTCCTCCTGAGCGACGATGGCAGTGAAGGGAAAGGGAGGCACGGCTGAGTCAGATTCCGGACCGGAGGGGCCCGGACGAGGCTCACGGGCGGTTGCCTCGATCATGCACGAATTGCACGGCGCGAACAGCCGCGCTCGCGCTTACATCCCGCGGCAGCGGCTGCGCACGAGGCCCGCGAACTCCTTCTCCGAGGTTTGGACCTGGGAGAGGCGCTCGGTCCGCTCCGGGCCGGACAGGCATCGGCCGTAGACACCCGCGATCCGGCGCATGGTCTCGATATGGCGGCGCCAGACGCGACACAGGCTCGCCTCGTCCTCGCCCCCGCCTTCGAGCTGCTCGATGGCCTGCCGCTGCATTGAGCCGGCCACCAACACGTCGCGGGCACAGGCCGCCTCGCCCTGGGCTTGGAGGCTGCCGGGCGTGAGGAGCGCCGCCAGAACGAGGGCGGCGCGCGGACAAAACAGGTTCATGGTCAGGCAGCCTGCGTCGTCGGGCCGTTGGCCAGCAGGACGTAGAGGGCGGTCGCATCGCGGGCGCTGCGGATGCGCTCCAGCATGCCGGGCTCGCGCAGGAGCCGGGCGACCTGGGCCAGCGCCTTAAGATGATCGGCTCCGGCGGTCTCGGGGGCGAGCAGCAGGAAGGCGACATCGACGGGCTGACCGTCGAGGGCGTCGAAATCCACAGGCTTCTCCAGCCGGGCAACGAGGCCGAACAGCCGGTCGAGCTGCGCGAGCTTGCCGTGGGGAATGGCCACGCCGTCACCGATGCCGGTGGATCCCAGGCGCTCGCGCTGAAGCAGGGTCTCGAAGATGTCCCGGTCGGACAGGCCCGGCAGGCGGCGGGCGGCCTGGGCCGCCAGCTCCTGCAGCACGTGCTTCTTGTCCCGCACGCGCAAGGCAGAGACGACCGAGTCCGGGTTCAGGAATTCGAGCATCGGCATGAAAACTAAACGCCTCGTCGGCGGGATCCATCCGATGGTCCCGCGTTCCCATGCACGGTTTCCGGAGCCAGCCGGCCCCGACAGAGTGTCGTCCACGCCTTCCGGAACCCGGAAGTCCAGGCTCCGGCCGGGGCCGGAGCCTTCGTGAGCGACATTCAGGTCCACGCCCGAGATGCCCCGAAACGGGGCCGTGCCTCACCCTCGATCGGCGGGCGGATCGACCCAGCCGATCGCGCCGTCACTGCGCCGATATACGACGTTGATGCGCCCGGTGCCAGCGTGAACGAAGACGACGACCGGGGCGCCGGTCATGTCGAGGGCAGTGACCGCCTCGCTGACGGACTGGCGCTTGAGGGTGCGGGTGCTCTCGGCCACCACCGGGGGGTGGTCGCCCTCCTCCGTGTCGGCCGGGTCGACCAGTTCGTCATCGACCTCGTCGTCGGGCGCGGCGAAGACAGCGTAGGCCGCCTCGATATCCGCCCCGTTATGGCTCGGCGCGTTGTGCCCCTTGAGCTTGTGCTTGTAGCGGCGCAGGCGCTTTTCGAGCTTGTCGGCGGTCTGCTCGAAGCTCGCATGCACGTCGTGCGCGGCGCCCGAGGCTTCCAACGTCAGCCCGGTGACAAGGTGCAGCACGCAATCGGTGCGGTAGGCGGTGCCGTCGCGCCGCAGGGTCACATGCCCGGTGCAGGTGCCACTCATATGCGGGTCGAGATACTTCGAAAGCGTCGCCGCCATGCGGTCTTCGACTCGGCTTCGAAGGGCCGTACCGAGATCGAGGCCATGCCCCGTCACCCGCAAACCTGCCATCGACGTCTCCGCTTTTCTCCCGAGGGCTTCGAGAGTTAGAAAGGGGGACGGGGCAAGTCAACGCGAAGTCGAGCCGGCGCAAGGCTTTCACGTAGCCGCGCCGCGCCCGGTGTCATCGGGCGGCAGTCGCCATTTTCGCGCGGCGGCGGTCGATCGACGAGGGAATGCGCAGCGACTCGCGGTACTTCGCGACGGTGCGGCGGGCGATGTCGACACCCTCGTCGCGCAAGCGCTGCACCAGCGCGTCGTCGGACAGGACGTCGGCGGCTTCCGCATCCACGAGCTGCTTGATGCGGTGCCGCACGGCCTCCGAGGAATGGGCCGCCGCGCCCGCCGCGCCCGGAATCGCGGCGGTGAAGAAGTACTTCATCTCCAGGGTGCCGCGGCTGGTGCCGATCGACTTGTTGGAGGTGACCCGCGAGACGGTCGATTCGTGCATGCCGATCGCCTCGGCGACCGTCTTGAGGTTCAGCGGGCGCAGATGGGCAACGCCGTGCAGGAAGAAGGCGTCCTGCTGGCGCACGATCTCGGTGGCGACCTTGAGGATCGTGCGCGCCCGCTGCTCCAGGCTGCGGGTGAGCCAGTTGGCGGTCTGCAGACACTCGGACAGGAACGCCTTGTCGCCGTCCGCCACGGCGCCCTTCGAGACGCGGGCATAGTAGCTCTGGTTGACCAGGACCCGAGGCAGCGCCTCCGAGTTGAGTTCCACCAGCCAGGAGCCGTCCGGCGCGGCCCGGACGAACACGTCGGGCACGAGCACCTCGACGGCGTGCGTGCCGAAGGCCCGGCCGGGTTTCGGATCGAGTCGGCGGATCTCGGACAGCATCTCGACGAGGTCCTCGTCGTCCACGCCGCACAGGCGGCGCAGGGCCGGAAAGTCGCGCTTGGCCACGAGGTCGAGGCGCGAGACCAGCGCCTGCATGGCCGGATCGAATCGGTCCTGCTCGCGCAGCTGAATCGCGAGGCACTCGGCGAGGTCGCGGGCGGCCACGCCGGGCGGGTCGAAGGTCTGGACGAGCTTCAGGACGCGGGCGACGTCGTCGAGCGAGGCACCGAGCCGCTCGGCCACGCCGTCGATCTCCTCGCGCAGGTAGCCGGCATCGTCCACGGCATCGATGAGGAAGCTGCCGATCAGCCGGTCGGACGGGCTCTGCGTCGCGAGGTCGAGCTGCGCGGCGAGGTGCTCGCGCAGGGACGTCTCGGCGGTGAGCGTCGACTCGAAATCGGGAAGGTCTCCGTCGAAGCTGCCGCCGGTATTGCCGTAGGGGGCCGGTGTCAGCGAGAGCGTGTCGCCCGCCCCCATCTCCCGCGGAGCCGGGTTCTCGTCGGCGAAAACGTTGTCGAGGCGCGTGTCGAGGTCGCTCTCGATCTCACTGCGGCTCGGCGTCATGTCGGAGGCGAGCCACGCCTCGGGCTCGGCCCCGTCGCCGCTCTCGTACTCACCCTCGCCCGACGCCTCCGGCGCCTCGCGTTCCGGCGCGCCCTCGCCCTCGGCGCGCTCCAGAAGCGGATTGCGCTCCAGCTCGGCATCGACATAGGCTGTGAGATCGAGCTGCGAGAGTTGCAGGAGCTTGATCGCCTGCAACAGTTGCGGCGTCATCACCAGGGCCTGACCCTGGCGCATTTCGAGCCGTTGCAGCAGACTCATTTCGACGTCCAACCCTCAGAATTAGTTGACGAATCGCAGCTCAGGCGCGAGCTGCGCCGCAATCGGCACGTTCTTTGCTTCTCCTTTGTTTAGGTCTAGCTCCATCGGAACCGCCCGTCAAAGTCTGTTTGGCCTCCGCACCCTGAAATCCATTCCGGCGGGCAGCCTTGCCACAGACCTTCGCCGATCGCGCAGAGCGAAGTTCCCACACGCAAGGCGCGAGACTCATTCGATGGATTGCATTTCAAGGATCAAGAAAACCTTGCCCGCGACTTGGGCATCGACGCGCGTGGTTCAGGCGCGGTTACCGTCTTCGGATCGTCGCAAGAGCGATCGATCGAAGGCATCCGACGGTCTCAACCGTGCGGGAAAGTCGGTCTAGAGCCGGAAATCCTCGCCAAGGTAGAGCCGGCGGGCATCCTCGTTGGCCACGATCTGCTCGGGCGTGCCCTCGGTGAGGATGCGGCCGGAATGGGCGATGTAGGCGCGGTCAATCAGGCCGAGCGTCTCGCGAACGTTGTGGTCGGTGATGAGCACGCCGATGCCGCGCTGCTTCAGGTGCTTGACCAGATCCTGGATGTCGCCAACCGCGATGGGGTCGATGCCGGCGAACGGCTCGTCGAGCAGCATGAAGGTCGGCGAGGAGGCGAGCGCCCGGGCAATCTCGCAGCGGCGGCGCTCGCCGCCCGACAGCGCGATCGAGGGCGATTTGCGCAGGCGGGCGATGTCGAACTCTTCGAGCAGGGAATCGAGCTTGCGCTCGCGGGCCTTGCGGTCGGGCTCGGCCACCTCCAGCACGGCGCGGATGTTGTCCTCGACCGAGAGGCCGCGGAAGATCGACGCTTCCTGCGGCAGGTAGCCGATGCCGAGCCGGGCGCGCTGGTACATCGGCAGGTGGGTGATCTCCATGCCGTCGAGGCTGATGAAGCCGCGGTCGGCCGGCACGAGGCCGGTGATCATGTAGAAGATCGTAGTCTTGCCGGCGCCGTTCGGCCCGAGCAGCCCCACCGCCTCACCGTTGTGGACCGTCAGCCCCGCCTCGTGGACGACCGTGCGCGCGCCGTAGCTCTTGCGAAGGCCCCGCACGTGCAGCACGCCCGGTCCGCCGCCCTGGGCCAGTGCCGCGTCGGGCGCCGCCTGCGGCACCGACCCGCCGCGCCCGAACAGGCGGCCGATCCATGAACCCTTGCGGGCGCGGCCCGCCGGCCTCGGCTCGGCGACCGCCCGCAGCGGCACGCCTGCAGGCATCCCGGCTTCCGCCACGGTCAGTTCGCCTGCGCCCGCGTCTTCGCGGCCGGCTTGTCGGCAGCCTTGGGACCGGGCTTGGCCGCGATGGCCGGCTGGGTGCAGCCCTTCGGCTGCCCACCGGCCTGCCCGCCCTTCTCACCGCCCTCGCCGGGCACGAACATCGCCGAGACGCGCCCGCCCGCCACCGGGTCCATGTTCGCCCGGCCGGTCGCCATGTCGTAGACGAGCCGCGAGCCGCGGGTGACGTTCTGGCATTGGCTGAGCACGACGTTGCCGGTTAGCACGATGCGCTTGGCCTCCTGATCGAACACCGCGTTGTCACCGGTGGCGACCTGATCCTTCTGCGCCACGGTGACGGGGCCGGCGCACTCGACCTTGCGGATACCGCTGCCGCCCATCGCCGCCTTGGCCTTCGCGTCCTCGGCCGCCTCGGCCTCCGTCTTCGTCGCAGCCTTGTTCGGGTCCTTGTCCTTGTCGCGCTTGTAATGGACCGTCATGGCCGAGCAGCGGATCGTGCTCTCGCCCTGCACCGCCACGACATTGCCGGCGAAGATCGCCTTGTTCTCCTTGTCGAACACGTCGAGCCGGTCGGCATCGATCTTGATCGGCCCCTTGCCGCCGCCAACGGTACCGAGCGGCGCGGATTTCTCCTTTGCAGTCTCCTTGACCGTTTCCCTCGCCTGCGCTGCGGCGGCAGGCAGGGCAAGCAGGAGAGCAAGGCCGGCGGCGAGCGCCGGGGCGAGACGCGCCGTCATCGCGTGGGTTCCGCCGCGGAGGTGTGGATGCGCTCCGGATCCGTCCGCAGGGCGACCTTGGCACTGGTCTCCTTGTCGTCGGCCTCGTCGCCGTGGAACACGGCGTGGACGCGACCGACGAAGGAGACAACCCGGCCGCTCTCGACCACGTCGAGGCTGTCGGCGACGATGGAGCCCGATGGGACGGTCACGGTGACGGCCTTGGAGGAGCGCAGACTGCCGGTCTTGAAATCGACGGTGGCGACCGAGAGCCGAATCTCCTCGCCCTTGTCGGTCCAGAGACGGATGTCGTTCTCGAGGTTGAGCGATTCGCGGGTGGAATCGAACACGCCGCCCTGGGCCTGGAGGTAGGCCCGGCCGCCCTTGTCGTCGGTGGCGACGTGGCCCTTCATGGCCTGCAACTCGATGATGCTGGGCTTGCGCACGTCCTGCTGCGCGGCGTCGGCAACCACCTCGTAGCCGCGCTCGCCCTTTCGGAAGCCGGACAGGCGCGGGTTCTCCATCGTCACCTTGGTGCCCGAGACGCTGATCGGGCCGATGGAGACGTTGGGGATGCTGCCGGAGAGCGGGCCCCACAGCACGATTCCCGCAAGGCCCAGCATGGCGAGGCCGGCGGCGACGGGGATGACCCGACGCAGGGTGCGCACCTGCGCGCTGTGACGGCGCGCGCGCCCGTGCGCCCGCCTGCGACGCGCGTTCTCGTTCGCGGCGAGCGCGAGGAGATCCGTCTCCGTCTGGATGGTGTCGGCCGCCTGCATCGCGTTCCTGAAGGGTCGGCGCGCTCGCGGTCGCGCCCTGCCGGCCGGATGCCCCGGAGCGGTGGCGAAGTTATGGCCTCGTCTTCGCCAAATGATCAACGTCACCCGCGTGCGCCCCCGCACCGAAAGCGGCACCGGATGCCGCGTCTCGGCACTCTTCCGCAGGAGCGTTGCCGGCTGGCATCGCTGCCGGCGTCGATCTCACATCACACCGACGGCCGTATGTTCTTGAGGAAAGCGCGCCAGACCTTCGCCGCGCGCAACTCAGGCATGGGCGAAGATGTCGATCTCCGGCCATCCGGCGAGATCGAGCTTGGCGCGCGTCGGCAGGAAGGCGAAACAGGCCCGCGCCATCTCCGTGCGTCCCTCGCGGGCGAGCATGGTGTCGAGCCGCTCGCGGGCGGCGTGCAGGTAAAGCACGTCGGACGCTGCATAGTCGATCTGAGCCTGGCTCAGAGTCTCAGCGCCCCAATCCGAGGATTGCTGCTGCTTTGAGAGATCGACGCCGACGAGTTCGCGCACCACGTCCTTGAGGCCGTGACGGTCGGTATAGGTGCGGGCGAGCTTGGAGGCGACCTTGGTGCAGTAGACCGGCGTCGGCATCACGCCGAACGTCTTGAACAACACGGCGAGATCGAACCGGGCGAAGTGGAAGATCTTGACGACCTGCGGGTCGGCGAGGACGGCCGCGAGCCGCTCGGGCACCGGATCGCCGGGGCGGATCTGCACGACGTCGGCACTCCCGTCGCCGCGGGAGACCTGAACGACGCAGAGCCGGTCGCGGTGCGGGTTGAGCCCCAGTGTCTCGGTATCGATGGCGATGGCCGCACCGAGCGCGAAATCGGGCGGCAGGTCGCCCTGGTGCAGGCGGATCCGAGAAGGGGCGGCGGACATGGAGCGGTTCGGGGCCGTTCGAAGATCGGGTCCGGCGGCGCGTAGCATCGCGCGCGCCGTCCCGATAGGGCCGCCCCCAGAGATCGGAGGCGCGAAACACTATTTCTGTTTGGCGATGATCTGATCCTTGATGCCGGCATAGACCGATTCCGGCAGGATCTTCTTGCGGACCAGCTCGTCCTTGCCCCGGTAGGGACGGCCCTTCACGATCGCCGCGGAGCGCGCCTCGCCGATCCCCTTGAGCTGGCTCAACTCCTCGGCACTGGCCGAGTTGATGTCGATGAGTTCGGCCTTCGCATCCGGCTTCGCCTCCTTAGTCGCGGACGGCGTCGCGGCAGGCGCCATTGCGGGCGGCTTTCCGGCGGTGGGCGGCGTGGCCGGGCTCGGCGCTTGCGCCAGGGCGGGGGCGGCGGCGAGGCCGACCAGGATCGTGAAGGTGCGCAAAAATGAGGAACGCATGTCGACCTCCCGACAGCTCGGGCAGCGGGACGCCGCGCCGATCCTCGTGAAGTAGGGCGCATCGGTTGAACCGTCCTTGAACACTACCGCGCACCGATACGGGCACATCTCGCGCCGCTGCTCGTTGAACGTGCGTGGGGCCATGGCGCGATCGTGACTGTGGAACCGGGTCGTGCCGTCGGAACCACGTTGTCCGCAATCCGTTCGTGCACCGCGGCTCAGCCAAGCTAGGGGCCGACAACGCGCAGGGCTCCGCACCGAGAGACGGGCGGACCACAGCTTTTGCAACGAGGATCGCGACCATGGTCGATGGAAACAGGATCACGGGTACCGGCCAGGAATTGGGCGGCAAGGTGCAGGGTGCCTTCGGCGATCTGACCGGCTCCCGCAGCGACTCCGCCGAGAGCCGTCTGCGCGAGGTCGCGGGCCGGGCGGAGAACGTCTACGGCCAGGCCAAGGACGCCGCGCGGCACGTCGCCGACGAAGCCTACGACACCGCCGAGGAGCTCTATGACCGCGGTCGCCGCACCCTGCAGGAGGGGCACGAGCGCTCGGTCGAGTGGCCGCACGCCTCGCTGCTCGTTGCCGGCCTGATCGGCTTCGGCCTCGGCCTCCTCGTGCGCGGACGCGACTGAGGCCTTCCCCTTACCGAATGGCTCGAGAGCGACGGCCTTGAGGCCGACGGCCCGAGATCAGGAGTATCAGCGTGACGTATCCTTCCGGCTTCGAACCCTCGCCCCTCGGCACCACGCGGGCGCTCGCCCACGAGACCGTCGCCCTCAATCAAGTCTCCTGGGGAGCCGTCTTCGCCGGTGCCGCGACGGCACTGGTGGCTCAGGTCGTCATCAACCTCGCGGGCGTAGCCGCCGGCCTTGCCTCGGTGAGCCTCGACACGTCCGAGAACCCGACCGCGTCGACCTTCTCGCTCGGGGCCGGAGCGTGGTTCGTGGGCTCCGGCATCGTCGCCTCGCTGATCGGCGGCCTCATCGCCGGGCGTCTCTCGGGCAAACCCCTGCGTGGGATCGCCGGGCTGCACGGCCTCGTGTCCTGGGTCGTCACCACCCTCGTGGTCCTCTACCTGCTGACCTCGGCGGCCAGCGGCGTCGTCGGCAGCGCCGTCAGCACGGTCGGCTCGGCCCTGGGCGGAGCGGGCAATCTCGTCGGCGGTACGGTTCAGACCGCGGCGCAGGCCGCCGCTCCCTCGCTGACCAAGATCCCGAACCCCCTCGACCAGATCGAGCGGCGGGTGAAGGATCAAGCCGCCGGCCAGGACCCGCAGGCCGCCCGCGACGCCGCCGTCTCGGCAATGCGTGCGCTGCTTTCCGGGGACGCCGCCGACAAGCAGCAGGCCGAGGCACGCGCCGCGGACGCGCTCGCCAAAGCGCAGAACATTCCGGTCGATCAAGCGCGCCAGCAGGTCCAGGACTATCAGAAGCAGTACGAGCAGGCCCTCGCCAGCGCCAAGAAGCAGGCGGAGGAAGCGGCCAGGACCGCGAAATCGGTCGCGACCCAGGGTGCGCTCTACGCCTCGATCGCCCTGGTCCTCGGTGCCATCGCTGCTTTCCTCGGCGGGCTCCTGGCCGCGCCGAAGCCCCTGACGGTCCGAGACTGAGCCTTCGACAGGCGGGGGCCCTGCCCCGGCGACAACACGCCGCCGGATGCGGGCTCGCGGCTCGCACGTTCTATCAGTAGCGCCGGCCGGTCGAATCGGCCGGCGCACGTGCTCCGAGACGCGGCTCAACCCCGATCAAGGATCTGCCGGACTGATGAAATCGACCTTTGTCCTCGCTGCCTTCGCTGGCTTGCTCGTCGTTGCGCCGGCCTCGGCCTCTCCCGCTCCGCAGAGCCCAGCGGACGCTTTGATCAGGGGCGATCTGCCGACCAGCTACGTCCAGTACCGCCGCTACGGCCATCGCCATTACGGGCCTCGCCGCTACGGCTACGGCCGAGGCTATCGCCGCGGCCCCGGTGTCGGGGCCGCGGTCGGAGCGGGCGTGGCGGGTCTCGCGGCCGGCGCGATCCTCGGCGGCGCTCTCGCCAACTCCCAGGCACAGGCCGCGCCCGTCGTGGTTCAGGGAGGCCAGGATCCCGAGGCCGTCGCGGCCTGTGCCCGCCGCTTCCGTTCCTACGATGCGCGGAGCGGGACCTATCTCGGCAATGACGGCGCCCGCCATCCCTGCCCCTGAACGTAGACTCGGTCTCGGTTCACCCGCGCGCCGGCGGCTCCGGCGCGTGGGTGGCCGTCAAGAGGTCGCGAGCCGGACTCTCCGTTCGGGCACCCGGACGCTCGGCTCGTCGAGCGCGCAACGGGTCTGATTGCGGCCGCTGCTCTTGGCCTCGTAGAGCGCTGAGTCGGCCCGGCGATACAGATCCGCCGCATCGCCCACCGAACCCACGGCGAGGCCGATGCTCACGGTCACGGAGCCCGGTTCGACCCCGGCGGACGGCAGGGTGAGCGTCGCCGTGGCCTTGTGGATCGCGGCTGCGACCTGCGACGCGCCCTCCCTGTCGGTTTCGGGCATCAGGATGGCGAACTCCTCTCCGCCGACGCGGGCAGCAAGGTCGCCCGGCCGGCGCACGCTCAGCCTCAGGGCTTCCGCCAGCCCGCTGAGGACGGCGTCCCCGATCGCATGACCGAAACGGTCGTTGTAGGTCTTGAAGTGATCGGCATCGATAAGAAGCAGCGACAGCGGCCGACCCGTGCGTGCCGACGCTCGCGACGCTTGGTCGAACGCCTCCTCGAAGTGGCGTCGGTTCGCCAGGCCCGTCAGGTTATCGGTCCGTGCGAGCTTGGCCAACTCGGCCTGCATCGTCGCCCGGCGGCCGAGCTCTCGTCCTAACAGAAGCGAGAGCGACACGGTCAGCCCGCACAGGACGAGCATGGCAAGGCCGATCACCGTCGCCTTGGCCTGCCATTCCGCCACGATCTCACGCGTTCCAAGCGAGACATTGAGGATGAGCGGCAGGTCTCCAACCTGCGTGAACGTGTAGTAGCGCTCGATGCCGTCGCGGGCGGACACGCTGGTGAAGCTGCCGCTCCGCTCGGCGAGATAGCGTTCGAATATCGGCGCTTCGGCGAGATGTCCTCCGACATCGGATGGCACGGTGGGATAGCGCATCAAGCGCGTGCCATCGCTCAGGTAGAGGTTGATGCTCCCCTCCTGCCCGAGCGCGATTCGATCGACCAGGTTGCTGAAATAGGAGAGCCTCAGGCTCGCCTGCACCACACCGCCGAACGACCCGTCGGGCTTGTCGATCCGGCGGCTCAGCACGATCACCGGGACGCCGAGCAGGCGCGACGTGACCGGCGGGCTGATATGGAGTCCGAGATCGGCGTGCGCCTTATGAATTTGAAAGTAGCCGCGGTCGGCATTGTTGAGGGCGCGAGCCGGCACGGCATTCGAGTCGATGATGCTGTCGCCGTTCTCGTTGACGATGAGCATCACGCCCATGTCACGCGCCGTCGTGGCACGATCGAAGAGCACGAGCTGGCGGAGGGCCGGATCGACCTCTGCGAGTCTTGGAGACTTAAGATTGCTGACGGCGGCCTGCAGAGAGAGATCGATGATTTCGACATTGCGCGCGATGTCACGCTCGATCACCTGAAGCAGGTTCTTCGAAGTCCGCTCGGCCTTGTCCCAAGCGTCGCGCCGCAGGTCGAGCAGCATGATGGCCGAGAGCACCAGCATGCCGATCGGCGCGAGGACGCCCAGGTCGATCCACGTCCGCGCGGAGCGGATGAACAGCATCGGGTCGGACCGCAGCCGGCCGATCAGCGGCGGCCATCTTCCGTTGAACCGACTGTGGTCACCGTCGGAGGTGGGCATCGGCATCTTATCTCGTCCGTCGACCTCTCTGTCTCGGCCCGCTCCGCTTAACAACTGTTACGGGAGCGCTCCGGAGCCGACGTCCGATCGGTTCATGGCTAAGGCAAGGTAACCGTCGACGGTCAAGGCACGGCCTGGGAACGCGGGCGAACCGCGAAACACGCAGATGTGAAGACTTGGCCGGGATTAAAGATTTCGCCCCCGGAACGAACCCTCGAAGCGCGACTTAGCGCGGTGATCTGAGCGGTCCGGCGACTGTCCGCAGCATCCTCGTGATGCTGCTTGCAGTGCTCAAACTGCGATGGCGGCTTTCTCGGGCCGCTGATCTCCCGCAACTGTCTCACGACTGCGGGACGTAAAGTTCGGATATGCGAATTACCGATGCGCATCGATGCAGATTCATCCCTCGATCAATCCACGACGGATCTCGTCTCGCGTCGGCCTTCCTCCCGCGCATTGCGCGGGCTCGATCTCCTCAACTTCACCCTCGCCGACGTGCGTGACGGGCTCGGCCCCTACCTCGCCATCTACCTGCTCGCCGTGCGCGGCCCCGAGCAGGGCTGGAACGAGGCCACGATCGGGCTGGTGATGACGATCGCGGGCATCGCCGGGCTGCTGGCCCAGACGCCCATGGGCGCCCTGATCGACCGGACCCACGCCAAGCGCAGCGTGGTGATCGCAGCGGCGGTGATTGTAACCCTGAGCTGTCTCGTCCTGCCCTGGATCTCGAATTTCACCCTGGTGGCCGGCACGCAGGCGCTGGCCAGCATGGCGGGTGCCGTCTTCGCGCCCGCGCTGACCGGGATCACGCTCGGCATCGTCGGGCCGCGATTGTTCGCGAAGCGCATCGGCCGCAACGAGGGTTTCAACCATGCCGGCAACGCGGTTTCGGCGCTGCTGGCAGGCGGGCTCGCCTATGTCTTCGGTCCCGTGGTGGTGTTCTGGCTGATGGGCCTTCTCGCGGCCTGCTCCATCGTCGCGATGCTGATGGTGCCGGCCGAGGAAATCGACAACGACCTCGCCCGCGGCCTCGACTGTTCGGCGGACCGGACCTGCGAACAGCCCTCGGGCCTCAACCTGCTGCTGCGCAACCGGCACCTGCTGCTGTTCGCGGTTCTCTGCGCCGCGTTCCACCTCGCCAACGCGGCGATGCTGCCCTCCGTCGGGCAATTGCTCACCAAGGTCGTGGGCAAGGACAACGCGACCTCGCTGATCGCGGTCTGCATCGTCGCGGCGCAGTGCGTGATGGTGCCGATGGCGGTGCTGGTCGGCGCGAGGGCCGACAGCTTCGGGCGCAAGCCGATCTTCCTCGTCGCCTTCGGCGTGCTGGCCCTGCGCGGCGTGCTCTACACGTTCTCCGACAATCCCTTCTATCTCGTCGCGGTGCAGTGCCTCGACGGCGTCGGCGCCGGCATCTACGGCGCGCTGTTCCCGATCGTCGTGGCCGACCTCACCCGCGGCACCGGCCGCTTCAACGTCGCCCAGGGTGCGGCAGCCACCGCCCAGGGTCTCGGCGCGGCGCTGAGCGCGACCCTGGCCGGTGTAGTCATCGTCGGCGCGGGCTACGCGGCGGCCTTCCTCGTGCTTGCGGCGATCGCGGCGGCCGGCTTCGCGGTCTACCTGTTGTTCATGCCCGAGACGCTCGGCTACCAGCCGCGCCCGACCGACGCGCCGCCGAGGACGCCCGCGACACCGCTCGCGACGCCGGCGGAGTAGCATTGGCCGTGCCCGTGACAGGCCGCCACCTGCCTCACCGCTCCGGCGGGATCGAGTAGGTGCCGGTGGCGTGGCAGACGATAGCCTCGCTGCCCTGACTCCGGATCGCGACCTCGCCCACCGCGAGGCGCCGCCCGAGCTTCAGCAGCCGGCACTCGGCCACGAGGGCGGCGGGGCCGGGCCGGCGCAGGAAGTTGACGCTCAGGTTCGTCGTCACGGCCAGCGCCACCGGGCCGATATTGGCGAGGATCGCCGCGTAGAGCGCGTAATCGGCCAGCGCCATCATCGACGGGCCGGAGACCGTGCCGCCGGGGCGCAGATGGCGCTCGTGATAGTCGAGGCGCATCCGCGCGGAGAGCGGCCCCACCGCCTCCAGGTGGAAGTGGCGCCCACCCGCATTCATCTGCGGGAAATCGCGCTCCAGGAAGGAGGCGGTTTCCTCCAGGCTCATCACGGTCTCGCTCATGACCGAGCCTTGCAGCATGCCCGCGCTTAGCGGACAAGAGCGGCATGATCCCGACGATCGACAGCGCGCCCGAAGGCATCGCCACCCGGCACGACCGCTATCCCGATGCGCAGATCCGCGCCGTCCTGAAGGAAGCGCGCTCGATCGCGCTCGTCGGCGCCTCAGCCAACCCGGCCCGGCCGAGCTACATCGTCTTCAAGTATCTGGCCGAGCGCGGCTACACGGTGACGCCGGTCAATCCGGGTCTGGCCGGCCAGACCCTGCTCGGTCGCCCGGTGATCGCGCGGCTGTCCGACCTGACCGGGCCGGTCGACATGGTCGAGATCTTCCGCAATTCGGCCGCTGCCGGACCGCTGGTCGACGAGGCGCTGGCGCTGCCGATGCCGCCAAAAGTGATCTGGATGCAGCTCGGCGTGCGCGACGACGCGGCGGCGGCACGGGCCGAGGCGGCGGGCGTGACGGTCATCATGAACCGCTGCCCGAAGATCGAGTACGGCCGGCTCTCCGGCGAGATCGGCTGGACCGGCGTGAACTCCCGCATCCTCAGCGCGAAGAAGCCGCAGATGGCCAAGGGCGGCGTGCAGAAGCGAACGATCGAGGGGCCGTGAAACGGAAGCGCCCCCGGCCATAGACCGGGGCGCTTCGCAGCATGAGCCTGCGGCTCAGGCGACCGTCAGGCCGACATCGACGTTGCCGCGCGTCGCATTGGAGTACGGGCAGATCTGGTGGGCTGCCTCGACGAGGCGCTCGGCGTCCGCGCGGTCGAGACCCGGCAGGCTGACCTTGAGATCGGCGGTGATGCCGAAGCCGCCCTCGGAACGCGGACCGATGCCGACTTGGGCGGTCACCGTCGTGTCGGCCGGAACCTTCAGCTTGAGCTGGCCGCCGGCCACCTTCAGGGCGCCGATGAAGCAGGCCGAGTAGCCCGCCGCGAAGAGCTGCTCGGGGTTGGCGCCGGGGCCGCCCGCGCCGCCGAGCTCCTTCGGAGTCGAGAGCTGGACCTGGAAGCTGCCGTCCTCGGTGCGGGCGGAGCCGTCACGGCCGCCGGTGGCGGAGGCAGTGGTGCGGTACTTCACATCGACGGTCATGAACCTGTCCTCGTGATCGGGGTGAAACGGGGCCGATCGGTTCGGCTTAGGATCTCAATATCGACAAACTGGATTGCGCGCAATCTAAATTGTGCGCAATCCATTCGCTCGATGCATGGCTGCGCGCCCCAGGATCGAGCCTTTCCGCAGGTTCAGGCGTCGCGCCCGGTCTCGGGCATGGCAAGGATGGCGGCGAAGCTGATTCCGGCCGCCGCCGCGAGGTAAAGCCCGACAAGGCCGATGCCACCCCAGCCGGCAAGCCACTGCGCCGCGAAGGGTGCGCCCGACGCGCCGACGATGCCGGCGAGATTGTAGGTGACGGAGGCGCCGGTATAGCGCACCCGCGTCGGAAACAGTTCGGGCAGGAGCGCGCCCATCGGCCCGAAGATCCAGCCCATGGCGAAGAGCGCGAGGCAGAGGAAGCCAAGCACCAGGACGGGCTCGCCGCTGCCGAGCATCGGCCCGAGCACGGCGCCGAGAGCTCCCGTGACCGCGAGCCCCGAGAGCATCACGGGCCGGCGCCCGAACCGGTCGGCGGCCCAGCCCGAGAGCGGGATCGACAGCGCCATGAACAGGATCGCCACGCACTCGAACAGCAGGAAGGTCTTTCGCGGGTAGCCGAGCGTGCCGGTGCCGTAGCTCAGCGCGAACACCGTCGAGAGGTAGAACACGGCGTAGGCCGCCACCATCGCCAGCGTCCCGAGCAGCGTTGCGCGAAGATGCGCGGAAAAGATCGTAGCGAGCGGCACCCGCTCCGGCGGCGCCTGTTCGAGGGCGGCGCGGAAGGCCGGCGTCTCGGTGAGCTTGAGCCGGACGTAGAGCCCGACGCCGACGAGGGCGGCCGAGGCCAGGAACGGGAGCCGCCAGCCCCAGGCCTCGAAATCCGCCGGGCTCAAGGCGACGCTGAGCCCGAGAAACAAAAGGTTGGCGGCGATGAAGCCGATCGGTGCACCGAGCTGCGGGAAGATGCCGTAGAGCGCGCGGCGACCCGGCGGCGCGTTCTCGACCGCGAGCAGGGCCGCCCCGCCCCATTCCCCGCCGAAGCCGACGCCCTGGCCGAAGCGAAGCAGGCAGAGCAAGGCCGGCGCCCACCAGCCGATGCTGGCATAGCCCGGCAGGCAGCCGATCAGGACTGTGGACACCCCCATGATCATCAGCGAGGCGACCAGTGTCGCCTTGCGGCCGATCCGGTCGCCGAAATGCCCGAAGGCCGCCGCCCCGACCGGCCGGGCGAGGAAGGCGATGGCGAAGGTGGCGAACGCCTGGAGCGTCTGAACGCCGGGCTCGCCCTGGGGGAAGAAGATCGGCCCGATCACCAGCGCGGCGGCGGTGGCGTAGATGTAGAAATCGTAGAATTCGATCGCGGTGCCGACGAAGCTCGCGGTCAGGATCCGGCGGGCGGACGGGGCGCTCATGGCAGGCGCGTTCGTGGAAGCAGCGCTCATGCGGCCGGAGGCTCCCACTGCCAGAATACGGTGCCGGTGAATTCGAAAACCGGCTCGCCGCGCTGATTCTCGGCCGTATTGTGATGCGTGGCGATGCCCCAACCGGGCCGCGAGGCGGACGCGCGCTTGTTCGTCAGCGTGCTGCTGTAGCGGATCGTGTCGCCGGCATAGACCGGCCGCAACCATCTCAGGTCCTTGAAGCCCGGCGAGGGACCGAGTTGCGGCACCGGGCCGGAGCGAGCAGTCAACGCGATGTCGCGGGCGAAGGTCGCGTTGAGCCGCTTCATCCAGACCGCAGCGGTCTGCCAGCCCGAGGCGCAGAGCGCGCCGAAATGCGTGGCCCGCGCGGCTTGCGGATCGAGATGGAAGATCTGTGGATCGTAGGCCCGCGCGAAGGCAATGATGTCGTCCGCCTCGAAGCGGTGAGCACCGAGTTCGCGGGTGACGCCGAGTTCGGCTTGAGCGAGGTAAGGCAGCGGCACCGCGTCGTCGGGCTCAGCCACGGGGCCGGTCGCCGTGGACAACTCGACCGGACGTGGTTCCGGCACGGCGCCGGCGCGGGCGAACAGGACGGCGAAGGCCTGTGTCATCACCGCCTCGCCGCGGCCGTTGGTCAGCGTCATCGCGAGCCGCGCCATGCCGCGGTCGGGCTTCGAGGACGAGGGACGAACCTCCTCGACACGCACCACGGCGCTCAGGGCATCGCCCGGCAGGACGGGCCTCAGCCAGCGCAGGTTGGCGATGCCGGGGGATCCCATCGAGGTGGCGTTCGACACCAGGGCCTGCGCGAGAAGGCGCATGCCGAGCGCCGCCGTCTGCCAACCGGAGCCGATCAGGCTCCCGACGAAGGTGTCCTTCGCTGCCGCCTCATCGAGATGGAAGGGCTGGGGATCGTAGAGGCGGGCAAAGGCGACGAGTTCGTCCCGGCTCACCGTGAGTGGCCCGGCCGTGAATTCCTGGCCGGGAGCGAGGTCGTCGAGGGAAAACAGAGCCATGGGATGCCGCATTGCGGAAAAGGTCCGCGCGTGGCTACATCATCGAAACGCCAAGCGCATCCGGGATGACTTCGAAGGCCCTCCTCACGGAACCGGCCTCACTTCATCAGCGCGTAGGCCTGGATCCCGGCGGGCGTCAGGAGCACGACGAAGAGCACCGGCAGGAAGAACAGGATCATCGGCACGGTCAGCTTCGGCGGCAGCGCCGCCGCCTTCTTCTCGGCCTCCGTCATGCGGAAATCACGGCTCTCCTGCGCCAGCACGCGCAGCGCCTGCCCCACCGGCGTGCCGTAGCGCTCGGCCTGCATCAGCGCCGTGGTGAGTGACTTGACGATCTCGAGACCCGTGCGCAGGGCAAGGTTCTCGTACGCGACCCGCCGCTCGGGAAGGAACGACAGCTCGGCGGTCAGCAGCGCCAGCTCCTCGGCGAGCACGGTCGACTGGCTCGCGATTTCAAGGCTGACCCGCCGGAAGGCGTTCTCGACCGACATGCCGGATTCGACGCAGATCAGGCACAGGTCGAGGGCGTCGGGCCAGGCGCGGCGGATCTCGGCCTGCCGCTTGGTCGTGATGTTCGACAGGTAGACTTCCGGCAGCTTGAGCCCGGCGAACCCGGCGGCGAGGACGAGGCCGGCCCGGATCGCCAGGGGCTGATCGAGCACCTGCAGCACGAACAGGTAGAACAAGGCGACGGCCGTGAGGACGATGGGCATCACGAGGCGGAAGAAGAGAAAGGCCGTTTCGGCGCTGGTCCCGCGATATCCCGCCTGAACCAGCTTGGCCTTGGCCGTCTCCGTGCCGAGCCAGCGGTTGAGATTGAACTGCTCGACGACCCGCTTCATGTAGGCCTTCGGCTCGACGCGCAGGCTGACGCGGTTGTTGAGCCGCTCGCGCTCGCGCTGGCGGATCTGCTCACGCTCGTCGCTGACGAGCTTCATCCGCTTGGCGAGTTGGTCACCTTCGAGCAGCGGCTGAACCAGGGTGAAGACCGTGGCGGCGGCGGCGATGCCGGTCAGCACGGCGGCGACGGTGCGCGGGGCGAGCGCGGTGTTGACGAAGTCGTCCAGCATCTCAGTCCAGCCCGTCCCTCACGGCGCGGCTCGCGCCGCCCATCCACCTGCCCCTCGGCGGGGCACTTGGCTCCTGTCCTCGCCGCCCGCCCAGGGCCGGATCAGACGTCGAAACTGATCATCTTCTTCATGACCAGCACGCCCGCCAGCATCCACAACCCGGAGATCACAAGGGCGATCTTGCCGACCGAGGTCGTCCACAGCAGCGACGTGTAATCCGGGCTCGACAGATAGGTGCCGCCGCCGATGAGGAACGGCAGGGCGCCGATGATGCCCGCGGAGACCTTGGCCTCCATGCTCATCGCATCGATCTTGCCGGCCATCTTCTTGCGCTCGCGCAGTACCCGCGACAGGTTGCTGAGCGCCTCGGACAGGTTGCCACCGGCCTTCTGCTGGATGCCGATCACGATGGAAAAGAAGTTCACCTCGGTCACGGGCACCCGCTCGTACATACGCAGGATCGCATCCGCCATCGGCAGGCCGAGCGCCTGCGCTTCGATCGCCACCCGGAACTCGCTGCGCAACGGCTCCTTCGCCTCGCGCGAGATCATGCGCAGGCAGTCGCCCAGCGGAATACCGGAGCGAAGGCCGCGCACCACCACGTCCATGGCGTTGGGCAATTCCTCGACGAAGGCCGCCACACGCCGCTTCTGCCGCCACTTGAGCATCCAGGCGGGCAGGCCGAATCCGCCGGCAAAAAGCGCGAGCAGGCCGACGATCACGTTGTGGGAAACGAGGATCGCAGCGAGCGCGAGGACGGCCGCCATGATCCCGGAGACGACGTAGTATTTCTGGCGCGTCCAATCGAGGCCGGCGCGGGCGATGCGCAGCTCGAGGGTGACCTTGGTCTTGTCCTTTTTCGCCTCCAGCTCCTTGAGGCTTTTCGCAACCTGCTCGCGGCGGTTGGCGGCGGCGCCGCGCTCGGCCAGCACCGAGCGCGGCTGGCCCAAGGCCTTGCGACGCTGCTCCGCCCGGCGCTCGCCGGCGAGCAACGGCATCAGGAACACGTAGGCGAGCGAGCCGGCGGCCACCGCCACGAGGCCGGCCGCGAGAGGGGCGTTGAACGCGCTCACAGCGGCTGCTCCACGGTGTCGGCGGCGGCGTCGAGGGCCGCGGCCAGGGCCCGCTCCTCGCCGTAGTAGCGCGCCCGCTCCCAGAAGCGCGGACGACCGATTCCCGTCGAGCGGTGGCGGCCGATCAGACGCCCGTTCGCATCCTCGCCGAGCACGTCGTAGACGAACAGGTCCTGGGTGATGATGACATCGCCCTCCATCCCCATCACCTCCGTGATGTGGGTGATGCGTCGCGAGCCGTCGCGCATACGCATCGCCTGGATGATGACGTCGACGGAGCCCGTGATCATCTCGCGAAGCGTCCGCGAGGGCAGCGAGAAGCCGCCCATGGTGATCATCGATTCGATACGCGCGAGGCATTCGCGCGGGGAGTTGGCGTGCAGCGTGCCCATCGAGCCGTCGTGGCCGGTGTTCATCGCCTGCAGCAGGTCGAAGGCTTCCGGTCCGCGCACCTCGCCGACGATGATGCGCTCGGGGCGCATGCGCAGGCAGTTCTTGACGAGGTCGCGCATCGTGACCTGGCCCTGGCCCTCCAGGTTCGGCGGCCGGGTCTCAAGGCGCACGACGTGCGGCTGCTGAAGCTGAAGCTCGGCGGCGTCCTCGCAGGTGATGACGCGCTCGTCGTGCTCGATGAAGGCGGTGAGGCAGTTGAGCAGCGTCGTCTTGCCCGAGCCGGTGCCGCCCGAGATCACCACGTTGCAGCGGACCTTGCCGATGATCTGCAGGATCTTCGCGCCCTCGGGCGAGATCGCCCCGAAGCGCACGAGCTGATCGAGGGTGAGCTTGTCCTTCTTGAATTTACGAATGGTCAGCGCCGGCCCGTCGATGGCCAGCGGTGGCGCGATGACGTTGACGCGGGAGCCGTCGGGCAGGCGCGCATCGCAGATCGGCGAGGACTCGTCCACGCGCCGGCCGACCTGGCTGACGATCCGCTGGCAGATGTTCATCAGTTGCTGGTTGTCGCGGAAGCGCACGGAGGTGAGCTGGATCTTGCCGGCGACCTCGATGAAGGTCCGGTCCGCGCCGTTCACCATCACGTCGGCGATGTCGTCGCGGGCCAGCAGCGGCTCCAGCGGACCGTAGCCGAGCACGTCGTTGCAGATATCGTCGAGCAGCTCCTCCTGCTCGGCGATCGACAGCACGATGTTCTTGAGGCCGATGATCTCCGAGACGATGTCGCGGATCTCCTCCCGCGCCGCCTCGCCCTCGAGCCGGGCGAGCTGCGCGAGATCGATGGCTTCGATCAGCGCGCCGAAGATCATGCTCTTCGTGCGGAAATAGTCCTCGGACTTCGGCAACGGCGCCTGGGGCACCGGGCTGCGCGGCGGCTCGGGGCGGGCGCGCACGGTCTCCTGCTGGAGAATTGGCGGGGCAGCCGCCGCCGGCCCGGCTGCCGAGGGGGCCGGAGCGGGAGCCGATGCGGCGTTGGAGCGTCGACCGAACATGGCGCCGCGCCTTCAGCAGTCTTGAGAGGAAAGAGCGCGGGCCACCGTCAGGACGCCTTCTTGCGGGTCAGCCGGGCGAGCAGCGGTTCCAGGAGATTCGCCCTGGCACGACGGATCTCGGCCCGGCCGGTCACCGCCGCGGCGAGTTCGGAGAAGATCTCCGCGGGCTTCGAGCCGGCCTGCACTTCGGCGATCATCTGGCCGTTATTGGCCGCGGTCCCGAACAGAGCCGGGTCGAAGGGGATGACCGCCTGAAGCGGCACGTCGAGCGCCTTGGCGAACTCGGCGGCCGCGATCTCCGGCCGCTTGGGCATGCCGACGCCGTTGAGGACGACCCGGGCCCGCGCGTCGTTGGGACGCTGCTGGTGCAGCAGCGCCAGCAGGTTCTTCACATTGCGCAAACCCGCTAGGTCGGGGGCGGAGACGATCAGGATCTCGTCGGCGCCGACCAGCACGCGCCGGCTCCAGGCGCTCCATTGATGCGGCACGTCGAGGACGATACAGGGCACCGTTGCCCGCAGAAGGTCGGTCAGCGCGTCGAAGGCCGGTTCGATCAGGTCGACCGTGCGGTCGAGGGTGGCCGGCGCCGAGAGCAGGCTGAGATTGTCGGCGCATTTCGACAGCAATCGGTCGAGCAGGTTGGCATCCAGGCGCTCGGGCGCGAACACCGCCTCGGCGATGCCCTGCGGCGGGTCCTGATTGAAGTTGAGCCCCGCCGTGCCGAAGGCCACGTCGAGATCGGCGATGACGGTGGCAGTGCCGTGCTCGCGCGCCACCGTCCAGGCGAGGTTATGAGCGATCGTAGAGCTGCCGACCCCACCCCGCGCGCCGTAGACGGCGATGGTGCGCCCGATCGGCTTGGCACCCGGCGCGGCGAACAGATCCGAGACCGCGGCGATCAGGCCGACCGGCTCGACCGGAGCCATCAGATACTCGCTGACGCCGCGCTGGATGAACTGCCGGTAGAGCAGCACGTCGTTGACATGGCCGATCACGAGCACCTTGGTGCCCTCGTCGCAGACCTCGGCGAGCTGATCGAGGCATTCGAGCGGCCGCGACTTGAGGCCGAGGAACTCGATCACGATGACGTTGGGCGTCGGGGCGTGCCGATAGGCCTCCAGGGCCGCGGCGCCTCCGCCCATCTGCACCTTCACGTGAGCCTTCTGCATCCGCCGATCGGACGCGGTGCCCTCGATCATCGCCGCCGTCTCCGGCGACTCGCAGAAAGCCTGGATCGTGATGCGCGGGACCGGGGCGATGGTTCGCTCTGAGGCCTCGTGAGTGTCCGGCATGATGCGTGGGTTCCGGATTTTATGCCGAGGAGGGCGCGGCCGGGAATCGACAGGGGTTGGAGAGGACCGCGGACAGGCGGCCAACGCGGCTACTGGCTCTTCACTTCGCTGCTGACATTGGTTTTTCCATCTTGCCGCCATTGGGTTGATGGATCCTTGCCCTCGCGAAGCTGACCGATGTCCTGGGTGCGCCGGACCGTATCGATGCGGCCCTCGGACCGGCCGCGGACGAGGTCGATCGGGTCGGCCACCTGGGCGGCGACATTCGACTGCATCGCGCAACCGAAGTTCCAGGCCGGCTCGTTCGACCAATTGGCGCGCAGGTCACTGGCGCCGAGATCGCGCGGCCAGAGCCCGCATTTGTCGGCGACCTTGGCCTGCATCCGCTGAAAGCTCAGCCGCACCGGCGAGGCCAGGGTCGGGCTCGCCACCGGGTAGTGAACCATACGCAGGCCGCCGAATGGGACGCCCATCTGCGCCGCAAGATGCCGGATCGCCTCGCCGGTGCGCGTAACAGGCCCGGCCAGGGCCGGGGACACGCCGTGTGGCAGTTCGACGACGAGAATGCCGCGGCCGTAGCGGCGATATTCCACGAAAAACGTCTCGAGATCGGCGCGCTGGCGCGGATCGATATGGCCGATCCCGGTTGGGAAGATGTCGAGGCTGCGGTCGGCATCCGCCAGCACGATCGGGTGCCGGGTCCGCAGGTCGACCGGGTAGGTCGAGCCGGTGGTGGCGACACGTTCCGCGCGGCAGGCGCCGAGCCCGGCAGCCACGAGGAGGACGGCGGCAACCGGCCGGACGCGGGAGAGAGAGGGCCAGGTGGAGAGGGACATCGGGCTTCGATCCTGCTGGACGGGGGTCAGTCGGCGATGAAGCCGACGCGGCCGCGATAGGCCGGCCCGAGGGTGCTGCCGCCGACCGTGCCGTAGATCTTGTTCAGGCGCCCGAGCAGCACTGCCTGCCCGTCCGGGGCGTCGACGAAGCCGTCATCGGGCCGCTGGACCTGCCGCGCCTCCATCGGCTGCGCGATGTAGGGCGTGACCATGATCATCAGCTCGGTCTCATCGCGCTGGTAGTCGCGCGAGCGGAACAGGGCTCCGAGAATCGGAAGGTTCATCAGCCCGGGCAAGCCGGAAATCGCGGCGCGGTTCTTCTGCTGGATCAGGCCTGCGGTCATCATCGTCGCGCCAGAGGCGAGTTCGACCGTGGTCTCGGAGCTGCGCTTCGTCGTGCCTGGAACCGGTGTCGGACGATTGTTCAAGTAGTAGGTGAAGCTGTTGGCAGGATCGAGATCGATGACGTCGGTTGCGATCCGGACCGAGATGCGGTTCTCCGCCATGACGACGGGCGTGAAGGACAGGCTCACGCCATAGGGCTTGTAGGTCAGCGCCACGACGCAGCCCTGACTGACCGATGTCCCGATCGAAACGGTCGAGGCGGCGGCACAGCTCATCGGGACCGGGATCTCGCCGCCCGCGGTGAACTTCGCCGACTCGCCCGAGATCGCCGTCAGCGTCGGCTCGGCGAGGATGCGAGACACGCCGGCCTGCTCGAAGGCCCGCAAGGTGGCTCGAAACGAGAAGCCGCCGGTCCGGACCGACGCGGTGATGGCGTTGGCGTCGGGCGAACGTGAACCGGTCAGCGGGAAGCCCGTGTCATTGTTGAAGGCATTCCCACCCAATGGATTCAGAGCGGACCAACTGCCGCTTGTACTGATACCGAACTGCTTCAGAACCGTACGGGCCACCTCGACCACCGTGACGCGGATCATCACCTGATCCTTGTTGCGGATCGTCAGGTTGTTGATGACGGCGCCGCGGACCCCCGTCCCGGCACCGGCCCCCAGGCCGACGAAGGCGTTTGCAATGTCGAGCGCTTGCTGCGCTTCCGAAGCCGAGTTCACGCTGCCCGAGAGGACGAGCGATTCGCCCACCGCCTTCACGTCGAACCGGCCGCCGGGCAGGCTCTGCTGCAGCGACTGCCGCAGCACGTTGATGTCGCGGGCGATGGTGACGTCGAGCGCCGCGATCTGGCGCCCGTCGGCATCCATCACGAAGATCGAGGTGGCGCCGTTGTCGATGCCGATCAGGAACAGTTTGCGGCTGGAGCGGACGACCGCGTTCGCAACCGCCGGATTGGCCACGAACACCTCCTTGGCGTCACGCGGCAGATCGACGATCAGCGAGCGCCCCTTGCTCAGCTCGACCCGGCGGGAAACGGCGGCCTCGCTCGGCCCGATCGTCAGAACCGGTGACGCCGTGGCAGGATTGGACTGCGCCGAGACCGAGCCGCACAGGGCGGCCGAAGCGAGACAGGCGCCGGAGAGCAGGGCAAGGATGAGGCCGCGGAAGTGAAGGGGGGTGGTCATCGGTCCTGTCCTCACCGGCGCTGCTGCTTGGCGACGCCGAATCGCACAACGGTCAAGGGGCCCTCGGGCGGCAAGTCCCCTTCCTCGGAGATGGCAGCGGTCCGGGCGGAATCCTGGATGCTGCGCAGAACGAGGGAGAGCTGCCCGATCTTCTGGGCCAGCGTGACGGCCTCGGCCTGGGCCGGCGTGAGCGCGAGGGTGGCCGTCTCGGCCGTCACGACGTTGGCGCCGTTCTTTTCTTGCACGATCTGGCCGACGGCGAGCACGCGCACATTGGTCAGCAGGGTTTCAGCGAATTGCTCGCTCCCCTCGCTGCTGGTCTTGATGACGTCGACATGGTCGTTCGGCAGGATGAAGCCGCCAGCCGAACTCGATCCACGGGTATCGGTCGTGATCGCCACCGCGCGCATGCCCGGCGGCAGGATCGCCGACATGAATCCGCTGCCGGCCTTGACCAGACGCTCGGGCCGGATCGGCTCGTTGGCCGAGAAGCCGGTGCGGATGATCGCGCCGACCGAATCCTCAAGCCCTTTCGGAGCGTTGCGACGGTCGATCAGGCCCGGCGAGATCGCCTGCTCCGGCCAGGGCATCCAGCGCAGATCCTCGGGCTTGAGGGTCTGGCCCATGGGCAGCTCGGCCGCGGCGACCAGCACCTCGCTCATCGGGACGGGCGCGACGGGTTCGACCTTGGCGACGGGGGCAGGCTCGGGCGCCCGCTCCTCTCCGCGCATCAGCAGGGCCGCGCCGCAGCCCGCGACGAGTGCGATTCCCAGAACGGCGAGACGGGCTGGTTTCATGGGGGCGTGGAACCGTGGCGACGGCCCTGTCGCCGTCCGGTTCCGAGACTTGCCCGGGATTCGTCAAGTTAGGGTTAACCGAGCGTCACCGCCGACTTTTCAGTGCTGTCCCGATGGACGCCCGCGCGTAAACTGCCGAAACAAAAAAGGCCGCCCCGAAGGCGGCCCACGTGATCCGACGCGCCCTCCCCGTTCAAGGCCAGGCAAGCTGCTCCAGACCGACGGCATTCGGCAGCACCATCAGTGCGGCTGCGGCCAGCGCGATCCCATAAGGAACGCCGGTCTTCGTGTCGTGCAGATGAACGGCGAACGGGAGTTTCAGCGCAAGCTTCGGCAGCGGATACTTGCGGGCCAACACAATCGCGAGCGTCAGAGGCCCTCCGAGGATCGAGGCCACGACGAGATATTCCGGCAGATGTCCAAGCCCGATCCAGAGCGCGGTCGCCGCGGCGAGCTTGGCATCGCCGCCGCCGATCCACCCCCGCGCGAAGAAAGCGAAGGTGATGACCAGGGTCAGAATTCCGGCCGCAAGATGCCAGAGCAGGTCGTCCCACGTCATACCGGAGGCGACGGCGTAGAGAACGAACGCAGCGAAGACGAGACCCGTGAGGCGGTTTGAAATCCGCATCGTCAGCAGGTCGCTGGCCGCAGCATAGGCCATGAGAAAGGGAAAGAGGACGCACAGAAGAAGGTAGGCGGCCATATCCGACACCGTCACGGTTCCTTCGCGATCTGCTCGTCGCTCCCATCCGCTCCCGCTCTTGTCCGGCATACCGGTCATACGGAGCCTGGGCATCCCCTCGGATGTCGATCGTCAGCGGGATGATTTCGTCTGAGCCCAACGCCGGCGACGGTGCCCCGTCGGAACGGAGCACCGCCTGAGAGCGAGAGGGAGGATGTCCTTCACGCCTCGAAAGCTGTTGTCGCCTCGCCGAAAGATTACTTCGCGCCCAGCTTAGCAGCCTGGGTGTTCAGGCCAGAACCGAGGGTCTCGAAGGCAAGAGACAGCTTGCTGCCGAAGCTGGCGAAGATGCCAACGATGGCGATACCCACCATGGTAGCAACCATGCCATACTCGATGGCAGTCGCGCCGGACTCGTCAGAGATGAAGCTCTTGGCAATGTTCTTCACGATGATCTCCACTCGTCTTGATCTAATGGACGACCGTCGGAAGTCTGTAGAGGCCCCGATCGGCGACAGGTCGAGATGTAGTCCCGACGCGTTGCATTTGCGTTAAATCGATCTCCCAACCAAGCCTTCTGTCCGGCGTTTGCCGCGGTCAGTTAATGACGTATTGCAAAGATTCCTCGAATGGTCGGCATCGGGTCGCGCGGGCCGCAGTACGGACTGCCGAAGGCCGACGCATCGAATACGGTTAGCGCTTCCTTCATCAGTTTCCTGTTCCGTGCCGTGACGAGAGATGCGTCTGTTCCGGATGTGTGCCGCCGTCACGGCGCGGCCTCCGGCGGCAGGGACCGCACTCTGCGCGATCGGACCGACCCTTATGACCCGCCTGCGCCTCGACCGTTTTTCGCGCCACGCCATCCCGGTCGCCCTCGCCTTGGCCGTGCTGACGGCGCCCGTTCACGCCAACGAGTCGGTGCCGCAGGGCAGCGTTTCGGTCCAAGTGGACAATGCGAAGGTGATCCGCCTGCCGGAGAAGACGCAGACCGTGGTGGTGGGCAACCCGATGATCGCCGACATCACCCTGCAGAAGAACGGCGTTGTCGTGCTCACGGGGAAGAGCTTCGGCATCACCAACCTGATCGCCCTGGACGGACGGGGCGCGATGCTCGCCGAATCGACCATCAGCGTGCAGGCGCCGCAGGCCTCGATCATCACCGTGCAGCGCGGCCTCGACCGCGAATCCTATTCCTGCACCCCGAACTGCCAGCCCTCGGTGCAACTCGGCGACGCCACCAAGTACTTCACCGAGACCAGCCAGCAGGCCGAGGCGCGCCGCGGCATGGCGACGGCGAACAAGTAGAGCCTGCGCCACTACGCCAGCCGTTGCCACGCGGCGGCGTTGGGTGTAAGGCCCGCCCGCGCCCTTGAGACACCCTTGGAGGCACGGGCGCGCTGGGACACGGTCGGGCCGTCCGCTTCGGGCGGCCTTTGTCGTTGGCCCGGCTCCAGTTTTTTACAAAAGGATCACGCCATGAGCGCCACCAAGACGCTTGAGGCCGTGGCACGCGACCGGGTCGGCAAGGGGGCCGCCCGGGCCGTTCGTCGCCAGGGCCAGATTCCCGCCGTCATCTACGGCGGCAACCAGGCCCCTGAGGCCATCGCCGTCGACCTCATCCGCACCCGCACGCTGATCTATGCCGGCGGCTTCAAGACCACGCTGTTCGACATCACCGTCAGCGGCAAGAAGACCCGTGCGATCCCGCGCGACTACCAGCTCGACCCGGTCAGCGGCGCGCCGCTGCACGTCGATTTCCTGCGCGTCGTCGCCGGTCAAACCGTCACGGTCGACGTTCCCGTCCACTTCGTGAACGAGGACAAGGCGCCGGGCATCAAGCAGAAGGGCGGTACCCTCAACGTCGCGCTGCACACGGTGTCCCTCGACGTGGCCCCCGACCAGATCCCGGACGCGATCGAGGTCGATCTGACCGGCCGCGAGATCGGCGACGTGATCCACGCCTCCGACCTGCGCCTGCCGGCCGGCACCTATACGGGTGAGCCCACCGACACGGTCGCCAACCTGCTGCCGCCGACGGTGCTCGGCGCCGAGGTCGAGGCCGAGGAGGCCGCGATCGCCGAGGCGCAGGCTGCGGAGTCCGCCGACGAGAAGGCAGACGCCGAGGCCACCAGCGAGAAGAACGAGACCGAGGCGTAAGCCGCGGCAGGCGCCGCGAGCGCCTGTCCTGCGAAACACGCGATGCCCCGGCCGCCCGGCCGGGGCATTTCCGTTTGTCGGAGCATCGAATCGGGAGCACGCATGCGGCTCATCGTCGGATTGGGAAATCCTGGGCAGCGCTACGCGCGCAACCGCCACAACATCGGCTTCATGGCCGTGGACGAGATCGCCCGCATTCACCGGGCGGCGCCGTTCCGACGCCGCTTTCAGGGCGAGGCGGCCGAAGTCGTGCTCGGCTCCGAGCGGGCGATCCTGCTCAAGCCTCAGACTTTCATGAACGAATCCGGCCGCTCGGTCGGTGAGGCGCAGCGCTTCTTCAAGATTCCGCTCGCCGACGTGATCGTGCTGCACGACGAACTCGATCTCGCGCCGGCGAAACTCCGGGTCAAGCTCGGCGGCGGCAATGCCGGCCATAACGGCCTGCGCTCGATCACGGCGCTGTGCGGCAACGATTACCGCCGCGTCCGTCTCGGCATCGGCCATCCCGGCGACAAGGCGCTGGTGCACGCCTACGTGCTCAACGACTTCGCGAAATCCGAGGAGCCGTGGGTCGAGGATCTCTGCCGGGCGACCGCCGACTACGCAGCCCTGCTGGCGGCGGGCGAGGATGCGAGCTTCCAGAACAAGGTGCATCTCGCCATGGCCGGCCGCGGCTGGGACACGGTGAAGACGCCGGCGGAGGTCGGCAAGGCGAAAGCGCGCGACGCGAATTGACACGAGCCCACCGGACCCCGATGGAGCGGGCTTCCGGGCGCGGCCCCCGACCGATCACAACGGATTTCTAGGACCAGCCATGGGTTTCAAATGCGGCATCGTCGGCCTGCCGAACGTCGGTAAGTCGACCCTCTTCAATGCGCTGACGCAGACCGCTGCGGCCCAGGCCGCGAACTACCCGTTCTGCACCATCGAGCCGAATGTCGGCGAGGTGGCGGTGCCGGATCCGCGCCTGGATGACCTCGCCCGGATCGCCTCCTCGAAGGAGATCATCCCGACGCGGCTGACCTTCGTCGACATCGCCGGCCTCGTGCGCGGCGCCTCGAAAGGTGAGGGTCTAGGCAACCAGTTCCTCGCCAACATCCGCGAGGTCGATGCCATCGCCCACGTGGTGCGCTGCTTCGAGGACGGCGACGTCACCCATGTCGAGGGCAAGGTCGATCCGATCGCCGATATCGAGACGATCGAGACCGAGCTGATGCTGGCCGACCTCGACAGCCTGGAGAAGCGCGTCGTGGCGCTCGAGAAGCGTGCGAAGGGCTCCGACAAGGAGGCCAAGGAGTTCCTCGACCTCGTCAACCGCGCCCTGCCGCTCCTGCGCAACGGCAAGCCGGCCCGGCTCGTCGAGCGCAAGCCCGAGGAGGAGCGGCTGTTCCAGCAGCTCGGCCTGATGACGGCGAAACCCGTGCTCTACGTTTGCAACGTCGATGAGGGCGACGCCGACAAGGGCAATGCGAAGTCGCAAGCCGTGTTCGACCGGGCCAAGGCCGAAGGGGCGGTGGCCGTCGTCGTATCGGCCAAGATCGAGAGCGAGATCGCGGTGATGCCGCCGGCCGACCAGACAGAGTTCCTGGAAGCCGTCGGTTTGACAGAGCCCGGCCTCAACCGGGTGATCCGCGCCGGCTACGATCTGCTCGGCCTCGTGACCTACTTCACCGTCGGCCCGAAGGAGGCTCGCGCCTGGACCATCACCAAGGGGACGCGCGCCCCGGCGGCGGCCGGCGTGATCCATACCGACTTCGAGAAGGGCTTCATCCGCGCCGAGACCATCGCCTTCAAGGACTACACCGCGCTGAACGGCGAGGCCGGCGCCCGCGACGCCGGCAAGCTGCGGCTGGAGGGCAAGGACTACGTGGTGCAGGACGGCGACGTGCTGCATTTCCGCTTCGCCAACTGACGGGGCCCGCGGCGTGGAGCTTCACCCGCGCCATGCCTGGGATCTGACACCGGCCGAAGCCGTCGCGCTCCAGCGCCGGCTCCGCAGCGAGATCGTGGCCGACCGCGCCATCGATCTCGGCGCGGTCCGGCTGGTGGCCGGGGTCGATGTCAGCGTGAAGAACGAGCGCTCCCGCGCCGCGGTGGTGGTCGTAACCTGTCCGGGCTTTCTCCTCGTGGAGACGGCCGTGGCCGAGCGGCCGACACCGTTTCCCTATATTCCCGGCCTCCTGAGTTTCCGCGAGGGTCCAGTCCTGGAAGAGGCATTCGGGCGCCTGCGTGCCGAGCCGGACGTGTTCCTGTTCGACGGCATGGGCACGGCCCATCCCCGCCGCATCGGCATCGCCAGCCATATGGGCCTATGGCTTCAGCGTCCGACCATCGGCGTCGGCAAGACACGGCTCGTCGGCACCAACGCGCCGCTCTCCGAGGAGAAGGGCGCGCACGTCCCCCTGATCGATCGAGGCGAGACCATCGGCGCCGTGGTCCGTACACGCACGGCCAAGCACCCGCTGTTCATCTCGCCGGGCCACCTCGCCGACATCCCGAGCGCGGTCGAACTGGTGCTGGCCTGCTCGCCGAAATACCGCCTGCCGGAGCCGATCCGGCTCGCGCACAAGACAGCAGGCGACTTTTGATCGACCGACTTTGGTAACCTCGACGCTCCTCATGCTGAGGCGCCGAGCGGAAGCTCGGCCTCGAAGCACGCCGGAACGGTCGGGTCCGTGACGCCCCTTTGCTGGGAGAAGCGTCGCGGCGTGCTTCGAGGCTGCTGCCGCAGCGCCTCAGCATGAGGACCGTCGTGACTGCCGTGACAGCGCAGCCGAACCGGCGGTCAGTGCGCCTCTTCCCAGTTGCCTGCCGCCCGCGCCTCGACCACCAGCGGGACGCTGAGTGAGAGCGCCGGCGCCGGTGCCTCCTCCATCACCCGCGCGATCACCGGAATCGTCGCTTCGACCTCGTCGTCCGGCACCTCGAACACCAGTTCGTCGTGCACTTGCAGCAGCATCCGCGCCGTGAGCTTTCTCGTCTCCAGCGCCTCCTCCATCCGCGTCATGGCGCGGCGGATGATGTCGGCGGCGGTGCCCTGGATCGGAGCGTTGATGGCCTGACGCTCCACGCTCGCCCGCTCGGACGGGTTGTTGGAGCGGATCTGCGGATAGTGGCAGACGCGCCCGAACAAGGTCGTCACGTAGCCCTTCTCGCGGCAGGAGCGCTTGGTGGTGTCGATGTAATCGCGGATGCCGGGGAACCGCTCGAAATACTGCTTGATGAAGGCGGAGGCCTCCTCGCGGCCGATGCCGAGGCGATCGGCCAGACCGAAGGCCGAGATGCCGTAGATAATGCCGAAATTGATGGTCTTGGCCCGCCGCCGCAGATCGCCGGTCATCTGGTCGAGCGGCACGCCGAACATCGCCGAGGCGGTCGCCGCGTGAATGTCGAGCCCCTGCTCGAAGGCCTCGCGCAATTGCGGGATGTCGGCGATGTGGGCGAGCAGGCGCAGCTCGATCTGGCTGTAATCGGCCGAGATCAGCTTCTTGCCCTCGGGCGCGACGAAGGCACGGCGAATCCGTCGCCCCTCCTCCGTGCGGATCGGAATGTTCTGCAAGTTCGGATCCGAGGAGGAGAGCCGGCCGGTCGTCGTCGCGGCGAGCGCGAAGGAGGTGTGAACCCGGTTGGTGCCGCGGTCGGCATGTTCCTGCAGCGAGTCGGTATAGGTCGATTTCAGCTTGGAGAGCTGGCGCCAGTTGAGGATCTTCTTCGGCAGGCCGTGGCCGGCCTGGGCGAGTTCTTCGAGCAGCGTCGCGGGCGTGGCCCATTGGCCGGACGGCGTCTTCTTGGCGCCGGGCAGGCCCATCTTGCCGAACAGCACGTCGCCGATCTGCTTGGGCGACGACACTTGGAATTTCTCGCCGGCGTCCTCCTGAATCTCCTCCTCAAGCCGGGCCAGGATCTGCGAAAAATCGCCGGAGAGGCGGCTCAGCATGTTGCGGTCGATGGCGATGCCCGCCCGCTCCATCCGCGCCAGCACCGGCACCAGCGGACGCTCCAGCGTCTCGTAGACGGTCACCCGGTGCTCGGCGACGAGGCGCGGCTTCATCATCCGCCACAGGCGTAAGGTTACGTCGGCGTCCTCCGCCGCGTAAGCCGTCGCCTTGTCGATCGCGACGCGGTCGAAGGTGACCTTGTTGCGGCCGGTGCCGGCCACATCCGCGAAGGTGATCGGCTGGTGGCCGAGATGGCGGCGGGCCAGCTCGTCCATGCCGTGCCCGCCCTTGCCGGCATCGAGCACGTAGGAGATCAGCATCGTGTCGTCGAAGGGCGCCACGTCGATGCCGTAACGGTGCAAGACCGAGAGGTCGTATTTCAGGTTCTGCCCGACCTTGAGCGTACCCGCATCCTCCAGCAGCGGCTTCAGCAGCTTGAGCGCGGTGTCAAACGCGATCTGGCCAGGCTGCTTGTCGGAGGCGTCCGCTTCCGCGCCGCTCTCGCCGAACAGATCGCCGCCCTTCACCTCGGGCTTCACATGGGCGAGAGGGATATAGGCGGCCCGCCCCGGCGCGGTGGCGAGCGAGACACCGACGAGGCCGGCCTTGGCCGCATCGAGCGCGTCGGTCTCGGTATCGACCGCGATGATTCCGGCCTCGTAGCTCTCGGCGATCCAGGCCTCCAGCTGCTCGACCGTGGAGATCGTCTCGTAGGCCGACGTGTCGAACGGCTTCACGGCTTCCGCCGCGCGGGCGGCGACCAGCGTCGAGGGCGTCGGCTCGGCGGGGCCGCGCTTCTTCGGGGCCTGATCCGGCAAGTCGAGATCGGCGAAGGGATCGACCTCGCCCGCCTCGGGCGGCGCCGCGCCATCCGTCCGTTCCGGGGCGGCAGCGGTCTCGGGATCGACCGGCACGTCGTCACCGAAGAACGGCACTGCGTCGCTGCCGCCGGCCGCGTTGGTATAGGCGTGGGGTTGCGCGCCGGGCAGCAGCGCCGGGTCGGGCTTGACGGCCTCCGGATCGACGTGGAGCATCTGCGCGATGCGCCGCGTCAGGGTGTTGAACTCCATCGCTTTCAGGAAGCCGACGAGCTTTTCCGGGTTGGGCTGCGGCACACCGAGTTCGTCGAGTGGCACCGGTACCGGCACGCTCTCTTCGAGCGCCACGAGGCGGCGTGAGAGCTTGGCCTGATCGATGTTGGCGAGCAGCGTCTCGCGGCGCTTGGGCTGCTTGATCTCGGCGGCGCGCTCCAGAAGCTGCGCCAGGCTGCCGTATTCCTTGATCAGGGCCGCGGCCGTCTTCAGGCCGATGCCGGGCACGCCCGGCACATTGTCCGAGGTGTCGCCGATCAACGCGAGCGCGTCGCCGATCTGCTCCGGGGTCAGCCCTTCCCACTTGGCGATGATCGCGTCGCGGTCGAGGTTGCGCTCGGGCCGGTAGCCGGGCTTGCCCTTGGCGCCGGATTCGAAGTCGTAGAACCGGATCTTGTCCGAGACGAGCTGCATCAGGTCCTTGTCGGAGGACACGATGATCACCTCGGCGCCCCGCGCCTCCGCCTGCCGGGCATAGGTCGCGATCAGGTCGTCGGCCTCGTATCGCTCCAGTTCCACCGCATGCAGGCCGAAGGCGCGCACCGCGTCGCGCATCAGCGGCATCTGGCGCTTCAGGTCGTCCGGCGCGTCGGGGCGGTGGCCCTTGTAGTCCGGGAACAGCTCCTTGCGGAACGAGCCTTCGGATTTGTCGAAGACGATGCCGAGATGGGTCGGCTTCACGCCCGCCGCGCCCTCTTGGAGAAACTGCGCGATCTTGGTGCAGAACAGCCGCACCGCCCCCGTGGGCAGGCCATCGGAGGGACGCGTGTTGTATTTCTGGTCCTGGTTGATCGACTGGAAGTAGGCCCGGAAGATGAAGGACGAGCCGTCGACGAGGATCACCCGGTCGTCGGAACCGACGGGCTTGTCCGGTTGCGGGTGCGTCTCAGCGGTCATCGGTCGAACAGCCATCGGCGAACGGGGGCCCGGATGCGGGCCGCGCCGATCCATAGAGCATTTTCGCTCCCTCAGAACATCGCCCACATGCCGGGAAATGCCGCAGTTCCCCGGCTTCTCCCACGGCTGGCCTCGCGGGTGGCGGCGCCTGCCGCGATATCGGTCAGGCTCCGGCCCCTGCCAGCGGAAACAGGATTTACGAAAAATCGCCGGACCCAGGGGCTGATGTGCGCTTGTGCACGATGCATTCCGACATGAACGCGGATGCGGGAAATCATTGATTTGAAACCAGTTTTTTGTAGCGCACAATGTCGCTGCAGCAAATTTCGCCCGTATTCAGGTCGATCTGAAATATATCGATGCTGCACTGCGACAAACAGGGACTTGTCCCACAATCTTTCGAGCCCAGATCGTCGTCATCCAAGGACGGGCCGCAGCCAGAGCGGATCTCTACTCAGACACTTCTGTGCACGGAGCAGCCCGCCAAGAAAGTTAGAGGTACGATCATGACGAACCGCACCAAGATCGCCACCGCCGTCGCTCTCGCTCTCGGCCTGGCCGCGACTCCGAGCCTCGCCCAGGGCATCCCGTCCGACAGTGCCAGCTACAATCGTGACGGCACGCTCAATGTCTGGGGTGCGCATATCGACCCTGTGCGGGAGCGCGGCGGCCTCATCGGCGGCGTCGGCAACGTGGTCGGCGGCGTGACCAACACGGCCGGCGCCCTCGTCGGCGGCACGCTCGGCGCGGCTGGCACCCTCGTCGGCGGTACGGTGAACGCCGCGGGCAACGTGGTGGGCGGCACCGCGGATGCTGCGGGCGACATCGTGACGGGCTCGGTCCGCCGTCCGGCCGGCTATACGGCCTATCAGGGCTCCGGCGCCTACGGCCGCACGGCCTACTGAGTACCTTCGACGATCCAGCAGCGGCAAGGAGGGCCGCAGGGCGCGAGCCCCGCCGCTCTCTTTCGCTCGATCCCATCCATCTGGACGTTTGGCCCCGCGCACCGGCCGGCGCCCGGCTCAGTCGTCAGCACTCTTCTATCCGACCGGTCGTAGGCTCGCTGGGAGGATGACAATGCCCGTGGGAATAAGCCCGGCGCCGCGTTCGCTGCCCTTCTCGCAAGCGCCCTCGATCCCTCTCAAGCACGACGCGACGATCGGCAAGACGAAGGGTGCCGAGCTGAAGGCAGCGCCTTCTTCTTCCTCCCCGAGACGATGTCCCACGCCGTTCAGCGTGGACGACCTCGCCCTCGCCGACGATCCGAGCAAGGCGGGGATCGAGGACGAGGGGCCTCCTCAGGCCGCGGCTCCCACTGTGTCGGCCATGCGCGCATCGCGGGTCCCGAGCGGTTTGGGCTCGCCAACGGTCGTGTCCTTGGCAGTCTGGTGCTCGAGTTCGGCATTGAGCTGCGCACCGAGCAGCACGATCGTGGTCGAGAGCCAGATCCAGGTCATGAAGCCGATGGCGGCGCCGAGTGAACCGTAGGTCTTGTCGTAGCTGCCGAAATTCGAGACGTACCACGAGAACAGCAGAGAACCGGCCAGCCACAGGAACGCGGCGATCATGCCGCCCGGCGTCACCCAGCGCCAGCGCGGCGCATCCCGGCTCGGGCCGTAGCGGTAGAGCACCGCCAGCATCAGGATCACCACGACGAACAGCGCCGGCCACCGTAGCAGCGCCAGCCACCACGCGTCGCTCGACATTCCGAGAAACTGGATCGCCACCGGCACCGCGACGATGCCCGCGAGCGCAATGACGACGAAGAGCAGCGCGCCGGCGGTGAAGGCCAGCGAAACGAGATTGAGCTTGAAGAAGCCGCGTCGCTCGCGCTCGTTGTAGACGAGGTTGAGCGCGTCGAAGACATGCTTGACGCCGCCATTGGCGCTCCAGACCGAGAGCGCGATGCCGAAGAGCGCCGTGAGGCCCAGCGCCGTGTCACCCTTCTCGGTCAGCCGCTTGACTTGCTCGGAGACGATGTCGACGCCACCGGATGGAAGGACGCCGCGCAATGCGTCGATCTGCTGGTTGATCGTCGAAACGTCGGCGATGAGACCGTAGACGGAAACCAGGGCGGCGATGGCCGGGAAGATCGCGAGAAGCACGAAGAAGGTCACGCCCGCCGAGACGAGGGTGAGGCGGTTCTCGCCGATATCCCGATAGGTCCGCTTGAGGATGTCCTTCCAGCCCGCGGCCGGCATTTCGGTCGGGCTGTCGGCGGAACGGCCGCGATCGCGCTCGGTGCGCGCCACCCGGTGGGCATCCGCACCCTCGTGCGAGGGCGATTCCTGTCGCGCCGAGTCCTGTCCCGCATCGCCGCTCGGCCGGGCTCGATCCGCGGACGCCACGGACCGGCGCGGAAGGGCGACGACCCCGAGGAGCGCTGCCCCTAAAGCCATCGTCCAGAGGGCTGGATAGCGGGAATCGCCGGCTGAGCCCGCGGCGGCGTCGGGAACGGCGCGGTCGGAAGTAGGCATGGAGAAATCGGCTCCGTCCGCCGCAGGATCAGCGGCGCAGTTCGGCAACCCTTTGGCGCGACTTCGGGTTCACACGGATGTGAGGATGGCATCCGGCAGCATAGTCGGATCGACTGTCTCAGAATTTCCATATTCGCGCCACGTTTTCGCCGGAACCGTTAAGATTGGCCCCAGTTAACAGCGCATCGGTCGAACGCGACCGCCTCGCTTCAGGAGCCGTCGATGCCCTCGACTCTGTCTCGCTCCGGACGACGCTTCGCGCTCGTCCTGGCCTCGTCCGCCCTCGTTCTCTCGACTGCCGCCGGTGTGCATGCCCAGGAGGGCGGTCTCGGCGGCCTGTTTCAGCAGCTTTTCGCCCCGCAGCAGGCAGCGCCTGCGCCAGCCCCGGTCGTGCCGGCCTATGGCGGCGGCGAGGTAAACGAGCGCTACCGCTGGCGCCGCCACCGCAGCACGGCGGAACGGAACCGCCCGAAGGTGCGCTACGCCGCACTGCCTAAAGGGGTGCCGCTGAAGAAGGATGAGGGCGACGGCATCAGCGGCAAGCAGCCGGTCGATTCGAAAGCGATCGCCGCCAATCCGACCGCGGCACTTCTGCGCGACGAAACCCTTCGCCCCGGCGACATCGTCGTCATGCCGAACGGCCCCAAGGTCTTCATGGGGCACGGGGATCGCGGCCGTGGCACGAAGGCCGCGCGCCATCGCATGAGCGATTTCGCGGATGTGAAGCACGCCCGCACCATCAACGCGAAGACCCGCCGCCAGTTGATGGCGATGATACTGCCGCACGGCGCCATGCCGGCCGACGAAGCCCGCAAGGCGCTCGCCAAAGCTCAGCGCCTTGCGCCTCAGGAGGCGATCGAGCCCATCAACCGTCAAGCCCGCGTCGAGACGGGCCCGATTCCCGCCCGCGTCATCAACCCCTGGCAAGCGGCTCGCTGAAGCGATCACGATGTTCTCAGGCTCGGCCGACAGGCAAACCCTATCGGCCACTCCCGGATGGCAGAAGCGGCAGATCCGAAAGCGGATCTTTGCCCCCTGCGGACCGGCGCAGAACCTGTAATGGGCGTGCCGATGCGATCGCAGCGTTTGCAGATCGATTTGAGAAGTTTATCCCGGACGAACTCGCGAAATCTTCAGCCAAGTCTTGGCCGGCGCGCCTGTCTACGGGGAATGTATGATGGTGGAGCCTAACGGGATCGAACCGATGACCTCTTCCATGCCATGGAAGCGCTCTCCCAGCTGAGCTAAGGCCCCATCATTTCTGCAGCGACCGGTTCCGGTCTCTGGCGTCGCCGGCGGCGCTGAGTGCGTCGGCGATGAGCGGTTCTATAAGCGGAGGATCGGCGGGACTCAACCCCTTTTTCGAAGGCTTGGCCGATTTTTTGAGCCGCCTCTCGATCCCACCGTACTCCCGATCTCAGGCCCGACCTGCGCGAGGCGTTCGCCTTCGGAGACGGATCGCAGATGCCGCCTGCGGCGCGTGCGTGCGGCGCGCTTTACCCTCACTGTTGAGCCCGAACCACGTAGCGCTCCATCAGCAGGCCGATGGTCAGACTGCCGAAAACCCAGCCGAAGAGATAAAGATAATCGATCTGGACCGGCATCGTCGGATCGTACCCCAGGCGGACCCACTCGATCAGCTGCGTGATCGGATTCCACTTCAGATAGTAGTAGATTTCTTCAGGCATGTAACAGGCCATAAAGTATACGCCACTTGTTAGATAAAGACTCAGAGATACCAGTATATATCCGAGGGCCCATCCTGGGAAAACGGAACATATCCCAACGTTAATCGTCCCAACCCCGATCCCGAGCGCGATCGCCGTCAGATAGCCACCGATGGCTGTCATCATATCGACAGGAACAGGATCGACGCCGAAACAGATGAGGACGACGAAGACAAGGCAAACGCCCAGGAAACTGCTGACGATTTCGACCAAAATGCGCGCAACAACAGTGTCAAAGCGCTTGACCTGCGGGAAATAGGTCAGCGGCTTATGAGTCAGGTAGCCTTTCATCACCTCGCGGGAGATGTACTGGAAGGCAAGTGCCGGAAGCGCGCCCGTCGCGACGAAGACCATAGGATCGTCGCCCATGGGCGACTTGATGCCGCGAAACGTCATGGCACCGACGATGATGGCAAGATGCGCGCAGGGCCACAGAACCTGCACCAAGTAGCCCCAGTAGGTTCCGCCGAAACGGCTGCGCATGTCGCGCAGCATCAGGGCGCTGAGGACTCGCAGGTAGACGTCGAGATGGCTCTGACGCTGAGGCAGAGACGGGGCTTGGGCGTTCATGGGATCCGTCGCAACGGGGCAGTCGCGCCGTTATGCTCGCCTCCAATCGCGACGAAATCGAGGACGGATCAAGCGTTGCCGCGCCGGCCCGCCTCGCCCGTGCGTGACGCGATGCGGTAGAAGGCCGAAAGCACCAGCAGGAAGACCACGAGCCCGAGCCAAGGGCCCACCCCGCCCAACGCATCGGCTGCGAAGGCGAGAGAGGCGCTGCGGCCGCTCAGTGTGTCGGCAGCCGCGAGCAGCACGCCGACGACGCTCTCGCCGACGAGGAAGCCCGATGCCAACAGCACACCGCGACGGCGTCCGCCCGCCCGCCCGGCCTCGCCGGCTTCGCGCAGGCGGCGTGCCGCGAGCCGGCCGACGAGTCCGCCGAAGGCGATCGTCACCACGACCTCCAGCGGCAGGTACATGCCGATCCCGACGGTGAGCGCGGGGAAGGAGCGGCCGCCGCGGCGCAGGCGCGCCTCCAGGGCGACAAGCAGCGCTCCGAGGCCGGCACCCGTCGCCACCATCGACCAGGGCAGCTCGCCGCGCACGATGCCGCCGGCAATCTGGCTCATGAGGGCAGCCTGCGGCGCCGGCAGGGCCGAGGCCTCGTCCATGCCCTCGCGGGGCAGCGCGCCGACGAAGCCGTAGGCGTTGTAGAGGAGATCGAGGAGCGGCGCGATCACCAGGGCGCCGACACCGACGCCGGCCGCCAGCGCCACCTGCTGGCGCCAGGGGGTGGCATCGACGAGCTGGCCGGTCTTGAGATCCTGAAGGTTGTCGTTGGCGATCGAAGCGGTGGTGACGACGATGGCCGAGAGCAACAGCACGGCCGCGACGACGAAGCGTTCGCCTTCCGGCCCGGCGGCGCGGCCGAGCAGCAGCGGCAGCAACAGGGCCGCGAGCAGGGTGGTCAGGATGCCGATGCCGGAGATCGGACTGGAGGAGGAGCCGAGCAGTCCGGCGAGATAGCCGCAGGCCGCCGCCATCAGGAAGCCGAAGCCGACCGTGAACAGGGTCGCGAAAGCGACCAGCGCGAAGCGCAGGCCGCCCAATTCGGCGCCCACGCTGAAATGGAAGAAGAGCCAGGCCAGCGGCAGAGCGAGCAGGAGCGAGGCGCCCGCGACCCATGTGATCGGCAGGTCGCGCTCCTGGCGGGGCAGTTGGCGTAGAGCGTGGCCGCCGCCCCGCGCGGCACCGAAGGCGGACCGAATGCTGTCGAGGATCGAGCGGCCGAGGGAGGCGACGGTCCAGATCGCGCCGACGGCGATGATGCCCGCGCCGATCAGGCGGACCTTCTCCGACCACACCGCCCGCGCCGCCGCCTCCGCGCCCCCTGTGCCGGCCCCGTCGCCGAAGGCGGTGAGCAGCGGCACCGCGATGCCCCAGGCCAGGGCCACGCCGGCGAGCAGGGCGAGACAGGCGCCGAGCCCGACGAGGTAGCCGACGCCGACGAGCGCCGGCGAGAAGCCGGTGGCGAAGCGGAACAGGGCCGGCCCGGCGGCCAGGGTGGTGTGGAGGCCGTCGGCGAGAAGACGGAAACCGGTGGTGGCGAGACCGATCAACCCGCCCGCGCCGGCTGCGCCGAGCAGAATGCGCAGGCCGCCGCGGTCGCCGGCCTCGCCGGCATGCAGCACTTCGGCCGCAGCGGTGCCCTCGGGATAGGGAAGCCCGGCGCCCATCACCAACGCGCGTCGCAGGGGGATCGAGTAGACGAGGCCGATCAGCCCGCCGATGAGACAGACGGCGGTGGTCTGCCAGAACGGAAACCCGTGCCAATGGCCGATCAGCACGAGGCCCGGCAGCACCAGGATGACGTTGCACAAGGTGCCCGCCGCTGACCCTTGCGTCTGGACGATGTTGTTCTCGAGGATGCCGGATCCGCCGAACAGGCGCAGCAGGCCCATCGACAGCATGGCCGCCGGGATCGAGGTCGAGAAGGTGACGCCGGTCTTCAGCCCCATGTAGAGGTTGGCCGTCATGAACACGACCGTGATCACCGCTCCGAGCAGAAGCCCGCGCAGGGTGATCTCGGCGATGTGACGGGAGCCGTCCCGACCGGCCTCGCCGGAGTGCAGGGAGCGTTCGTCGGATCGTGCATCCACGGGCAGGCGTCTCCGGTGCCGCCCCGCTTTTCGGGACGTCGACACCGTTCGGGAACCCGACGGCCCCCTCGTCTGATCCCCCATCGCGCCTTAGCTGCTGCCAAGCCCGGTCCGGCGATCGGCCGGCGCGATCCCGCGGGCCCGGCCCGCTTTGACGAGAGACCAACCGATGAGCCGACCCGTGCGTCACGAGATTCCGCCGCGCTCGGGGGCAGCCTTCACCCTCGACCGCGGTCAGCGCCTCACGGTGATTGATCCCCAGGGCGAACAGGTGGCCGACCTCGTCGCCTTCCGCCGGGACGACCTCGACGAGGTCATTTCCTCGGGCCGCACCATCGACTACGCCTCGCGCATCTTCCTGACGACGGGCGACCCGATCTACTCGAACCGCTCCAACGTGCTCCTGCGCATCGTCGAGGACACGGTGGGCCGCCACGACTTCCTGCTCACGCCCTGCTCGGCCGACACGTTCCGGATCATCTACGGCGACGAACACCCGCACCGGGGCTGCTTCGGCAACCTCGCCGCGGCGCTCGCGCCCTACGGCATCGTGCCGGATCGCATCCCGGTCGCCTTCAACGTGTTCATGCACGTCACCGTCGACGGACAGAGCGGCGAGATCGCCGTGCGCCCGCCGCTGAGCCGGGCCGGTGACCGGGTGAGTTTCGTGGCGGAGACTGATCTCGTCATCGGCCTGACCGCCTGCTCGGCCCTGCAATCGAACAACTTCTCGTTCAAGCCGATCCATTACGAAATTGAGTCTTGATGCCGTCCGGTAAGATGTTTTCGCGAGCCGACTGAACTCTGCGCCACGATGCCGCGGATGTTCAAGACAATCCGCAGGTGAGCCCAACGGCTCACATTCCCTGTTATCCCCAAGCCTCGCGGAACATTGGTCGGGAGCCGCGGTTCCCCGCGCAGTCCACTCCTTCCGAGGACCGGCGGACCGCGTCGGCCGGCTCCTCTCCCACGCTCCTCACGAACCGGGCCGGCAGGTCCGGTCGCGACGTTCGCTTGCCCGCTCCGCACGAGGTGTCATGCTTCTGCCCACCGACGACACCGGTCATCCGCTCGCCGAGCGCTTCCGGCACTTCATCCGCCAACAACCCTTCCCTTGCGTCGGCGCCAAATCCGCCCTCTCCCGTGGCCAGCTCAAGGTCTTGGTCGCCCGCGACATCGCCTCCGACGCCGACGACGCGCGGATCTATCCGGCGCTGCTGGCCTTCATCTGCCGCTACCGCGCCCGCCGTGAGCAGTTCCAGAGCTTCGCCGTGGTGTTTGAGAAGGCGTCCCGCTTGAGCGAGGAAGCGTTCGAGGCCGCCCTCTGGCGGCGGATGCAGTCGCTGTCCGACCATGACAGCGGACTGGGCCACCCCCAGGATCCGCGGGTCTCGGCGAACCCGGACGACCCGCATTTCTCGATGAGCCTGGGCGGCGAAGGCTTCTTCATCGTCGGGCTGCATCCCGGTGCAAGTCGCAAAGCGCGCCGCTTCGATCACCCGGTCCTGGTGTTCAATCTGCACGATCAGTTCGAGCGGCTGCGGGCGGAGGGACGCTACGACCGGCTTCGCGACTCGATCGTCGAGCGGGACGTGGCCTGGGCCGGCTCGGTCAATCCGATGCTCGCCCAGCACGGCGAGCGCTCGGCCGCCCGGCAGTTCAGCGGGCGGGCAGTGCCGGACGATTGGGTCTGCCCCTACCGGCGCCGGGAGGGGGCGGCGCACTGGGATGCACAGCAGGTCGCGGCGGATCTGCGCTTGGGCGCCTTCGTCGCCGGGCAAATGGAGGGTTAAGCATGACCACGGCCGATGTTCTGACCCGCCCTGCCCACGAGCCCGAGCCGGTCCACGGCGACACCAATCGGGACGAGGCGCTTCTCGCCCTCGCCCGTGCCGTGCGCGACAACGGCTACCGCTTCACCACGGTGACCCCCGCCACACATGCCCGGGTCAATGCCCGGCCCGACAACGCCGTCGCGCGGTCCCTGCGCGACGTGCTGGGCTGGAGCCGGCCGTTTCGCGAGGATCTGATCCCGACGGACCTGACCGACCTGATGCAGCGGGCTGGCGTACTCGACCGCGTCGAGGGCCCCGACGGTCGCCTTCTGAAAGCGCGGGTGCGCCTGTCGAGCCTCGCCGACGAGCTGTTCCTGCACGCGGCTTATCCACCGCTCGCGGCGGATTCTGTCTTCTTCGGCCCCGACACGATGCGCTTCGCGGAAGCCGTCCTCACTCACCTCGAAGACCGTGCCCGCGCCGGGCAACCGGCCCCGCGGCGGGTCGCCGATATCGGCTGTGGATCGGGCGCGGCGGGCATCCTCGTCGCCAAGAGGGTGCCGCAGGCCGAGGTCGTCCTCGTCGACATCAACCCAGCCGCCCTGCGAACGGCGGGGATCAACGCCCGGCTCGCGGGCGTCGAGAACGTGCATCCCGTCCACAGCGACATGCTGAGCGGTGTCGAAGGCGTGTTCGACCTCATCGTCTCCAACCCGCCCTTCATGGTGGATGCGGGCGGACGGGCCTACCGGCACGGTGGCGGACCGCTCGGTGCCGGGCTCTCGCTGCGGGTGGTCGAGGCGGCGGCCGAACGACTGGCTCCGGGCGGCTCTCTCGTCCTGTTCACCGGTTCGGCCATCGTCGAAGGTCATGACGGCTTCCGGGCCGAGGCGGGCGCGATCTGCGAGCGGGCCGGCCTCGGCTGGTCCTATCGCGAATTCGATCCGGACGAGTACGGCGAGGAGCTCGACGATCCGGGCTACGCAGCGGCCGAGCGGATCGCGCTGGTCATTCTCACCGCCACACGCCCGGCCGGCGACCGATGAAAGCGGCCGAGGGCGGAACGGACGAGCGCGCCGAGTTCCTTCGCGACGCGCTGGCCGGTCTCTCGGGCGTTCCGAAGACGCTCCCGGGCAAGTACCTCTGGGACGAGACCGGCTCCGACTTGTTCGATCGGATCTGCGCACATCCCGACTATTACCCGACGAAGCGCGAGATGGCGCTCCTGCCCCGCGTCGCGGCGGAAGTCGCAGCCCTCGTGGGACCCGGCGTCAGCGTGGTGGAGTTCGGCAGCGGCGCGAGCCGGAAGATCCGCACCCTGCTCGATGCCCTGGAGGCGCCCGCCGCCTTTCTCGGCCTCGACATATCCGGCGCCTATCTCGAAGCGGCGATCGCCCGGCTGGCACAGGATTATCCGGGGGTGGCGATGACGCCGGTCTGCGCCGACTACTCGAAACCGATCCGCCTGCCGCCGGGCGCGGCGGCCCCGCCGATCCTCGGCTTCTTTCCCGGCACCAGCATCGGCAACTTCACGCCGGAGCAGTCCGGCGGCTTCCTCGCACGCGCGCGCGAGACACTGGGGCCGAGCCACTTCCTGGTGGGCGCCGATCCGACCCAGGATCCGACCCGTCTGCGCCGCGCCTACGGCGAAGCGGGTGGATTGATGGCGAATCTTCATCTCAATCTTCTCGACCGGATGAACCGGGAGCTGGGCAGCGACTTCGACCGGGACAATTTCCGCCATGAAGCGCGGCTCGCCGACGATCCGTTTCGTGTCGAGGCGCATCTCGTCGCGCACCGGGCCGCCTCCTACCAAATCGGCAAACGGACCATTCGCGTCGAGGCCGGCGAGAGCATCCGCACCGACACCTCTCACAAATACGCACCCGATGCCTTCCGAGCGTTGGCGGCGGCGCAGGGTTGGCAACCGATCCGACTCTGGATCGACGACGACAGCGGATTCAGTCTGCACCTGCTCTCTTCGCGATAGAGCCTCTACCGGAGCAGCCGGCCTTCCACGCCGAGCGGCTGACGTTCAGGCGCGGGCCGGTGTGTCGGCGAGGAAGGTGAGGAGCGCGAGCCATGTCGGCAGGCAGTGTCGCCGCCGGTCGTAGCGTTCGATGACCGTGCGCCGGGCCGCCACCCGTAGGGGACGCATCCGCTCCGGCATCCGGCAGGCATGGATGAGCGTCTCCGCCAGGGCATCCGCATCGAAGAAGTCGCGGACGATACCGTTGACGCCGTCTCGCACCACTTCCCGCACGGGCGCGGTATCGGAGGCGATCACGAGGCATTCACACGCCATCGCCTTCAGGAACACCCGCGAGAGCGAGAAGGGATAGGTGTAGGCGACATGAGCCGTCGCCACCGAGAGAGCAGCCAGGATGTCGCCGTGCGAGAGCCGGTTGACGAAGTGAATGCGCTCGTGATCGAGTCGCCCGTCCAGCTCGGCCAGCAGGCGCTCCTTCCACGTTTGCGCGCGCGCGCCCTTCGCTCCCGCCTCGCGGCGCCCGTCACTTCCGACGATCACAATCTCCGCCTGAGGCACGGCATCGAGCAGGCGCGGCAGAGCGCGCATGAAGGTCGGAAAGCCGCGCAACGGCTCCAGTTGCCGGGCGATGAAGGTGATGACGGGCCGCGCCTTGGTCAGGACGCGCCCGTTCGGCAGGCGGAGCACCGCATCGGGGTCGTAGCGCACGAGATCCGTATCGATGCCCTCGTGGATTACGCTGGCCTGGGCCCGCAGGGCCGGGGGCAGGAGGCTGCGCTGGAACTCGGTCGGGCAGACCAGCCGCTCGGCCTCGGCATAGGCCATGGCCAACGCCGCGTTCCCGGCCCGGTCGCGCAGACGTTCTTCGAGATTGGGCGGTCGTGTCCATTCGGAATCGAAACCCAGCGCGTCGCCCTCCGCCCGGTAATATGGCGCGTAGGCGAGCCGTCGCGCCCGAGGGAAGACCTGATTCAGCAGCAGCGATTCCCCGCGTCCCGGATGGCCGACGATGACGGCCGGATCGAAGCCGTGCTTGCGCAGGTCGAGCGCGCAACGCAGGGCGGCGGTGGCATTGATCAGCGCCGCTTCCATCGGGTGGGCGAGCGGGAACAGGCCCGGCGTCACCTTCCGCCCCGGACGCCACCGCAGGATCGGCAGGCCGGCCAACCCCGGCGCCCCCTCGCCGGCGATGGCCGCGCAGCGGTGCCCACGATCCAGCAGGGCCTCGGCGAGAAAGCCGAAGGAGCCGGGGAAGTGGTTATGGACGAACAGGTAATCCGTCATCTCGGAGCCCTGATCTCCTCGTTTTTCGGCCACTCGACGCAGCCGGCGCAGGCGCACGTCCTCGGTCTCACCCCAGGGTGAGCGGCTCAGGAGGGATTGTTCATCCATGCAGGCGCTTCGGCACCGCGAAAAAATTTCGTTGGCGATCCTGCGGCGTGGCACCAACGCCGCGTCCGGCTGCTGAATCGGAGCGGCCACGAACTTTGGGACGCTCAGTCAGTTCATCCGGCCGTCCGCGCGGTTAGCGTCGCGGGCACATTCGCCAAACGGCACCGCGAAGCATGGCCATGTTCGGAAACAAAGACGTCCAGTACGGTCGCCCATTACGGGCCCGGCACGAAGCCTGGATCTATCGGCGCTCGATGCGCCTCGTCCCCGTGCTGCTTCGCGCGAAGGCGAAATCGGGACGGACGCGTCTCGAAATCGCACGGCTCGGTGACAACGACAACACGGTCAGGCAATCTGCCCCCGCCCCGCACGAGCGGCGCAGCTGGGAGCGGTCGCTCGCCACGAAGTGAGGCGTCGGCGTCAACTCGTCCCATTTCGCCAGGACGATTTAGCGCGGCGTCCTGCGCGCTTTGGCCCAGGCGGCAAACAGATAGCCGACGCCGCTCACCCCAAGGATGCCGGCGATAATGCCGAGCCAGATCAGTCCGCCTTCCATGTCATCCTCCGCTCATGCCTGAACGGAGAACGCGAAAGCGGGCTGCCGTTTCAGTTTCTGCGGGGGGCCGGCGGCGATGCCGACACGCGGTCACGAAGCAGATCGCGGCACTCGAAGCCACCGGCCGCAGCGGGCCGGGCGCGGACGTAATCCGCTCCATCTATGAAGGACGTGATACAGACGAGGCACGGGCCTTCACCTCTGCCTGTCACGAGCGTTCTGATCCCCTGAGGGCTCGCTTCGCCGCGATTGCCCGCGACACCCTCCACAGCCTCACTGCGAGGCACTGGAGAGCGGAATTCGGCCCGCTTACCTTCTGAAATGGTTCCGGTGAGGCGCTGCGACCGGTTTCGCGTGTAACAAGCATCGCGTTCCATCCGCCACCGATGTGCCGATACGCTACGTTTGCATCCTCGGCGTCCGAGTCTGCCTGCAATTCAGATGGTGGCGGCGGCCGCACAGCGCGCGTCATCAAGTGTGATGCCGATCGGCTTTGCTCGACCGCGACGATGTAATCTAGCGTACCGTATGGGAGCCAAGTCGCTGATCTTATTGGTGGGCGGTGAGGGACTCGAACCCCCAACCCTCTCCGTGTAAAACAGATATCCGCAGATTATCGGCGGCTATTTCGCGCTTACCAGCCCGCCAAATCCCTTGAGAACGTGCGCAATTTCGCTGATACCATCTCCGTCACGCGCAGAGCGCACCGTGGCGGGCGCTCCGGCTGCTTACTATCTGCTTACCGGACGCTTACCAGCCGATGCGCCTCACGAACCAGTCCGCGGCAGCCCTGAAGGTGCCAGAGGGCAAGGCCTACGTCATCGTGTTCGACGACGATCTGGCCGGGTTCGGGATGCGGGCGAACGCGGGCGGGTCGCGTGTCTGGGTCGTCCAGTACCGGAACGCCGTCGGTCAGACGAAGCGGGAAACCCTCGGCAGGGTCGGCGTGCTGTCCGCGACCGATGCCCGGCGCGCGGCGGCCGAGCGGCTCGCCCGCGTGCGGCTCGGCGCCGATCCGAGCGCGGAGCGTGAGGCCGAGCGGAAGCGGGCCGCCGTCACCGTGGGCTCGAAGATCCCGGCCTACCTCGAAGCGCTGGCGCCGCGGGTGCGGGCGAAGGGGCTGGGCGAGTCGACCTACTACATGCAGAAGGCCTGGGCGCCGCTGCATAAGACGCCGGTGGACGGCGTGACGCGAGCGCAGGTAGCCGAGCGGCTGGGCGAGATCGCGAAGGGCTCAGGCCCGCACGCCGCGAACCGGGCGCGTACCACCCTCTCCTCCTTCTATGCGTGGCTGATCGCGGAGGGCGCGGCCGAGGCCAACCCGGTCGTCGGAACGCGCAAGCCGATCCGCGAGGAGCCCCGGCAGCGGGTGCTGAAGCCGGAGGAGATCGCGGCCATTCTGAAGGCCCTGCCAGAAGGCGACTTCGGGCGCATCGTCCGGCTGCTGCTGCTAACGGCGCAACGGCGCGATGAGGTGGCGGAGATGCCGTGGCCTGAGATCGATTTCGCCGCCGGCATCTGGCACCTGCCGGCCGAGCGGACGAAAAACGGCCTGCCGCACGACGTGCCGCTCTCACACGCCGCCCTATCGATCCTGGCTGATGCGCCTCGGATCGAAGGGCGCGTGCTGGTGTTCGGGAGCGGGGCCGGCGGCTTCCAGGGGTTCACCCGGGCGAAGGCCGCGCTCGACAGGGCCTCGGGCGTCACCGGCTGGCGGCTGCACGACCTGCGCAGGACCGCCGCCACCGGCATGGGAAACCTCGGAGTGCTGCCGCACGTCGTCGAGGCCGTGCTGAACCACATCTCAGGCACGAAGGCCGGCGTGGCGGGCGTCTACAATGACGCCCTATACAACCCGGAGAAGCGGGCGGCCGTGGACTTATGGGCCGCCCACCTTGCGGGTCTCGATCCAAGCATCAAGCTCGCCCCGACGGACACCGAAGCAGCGCTCGCTGAGGCGGATTAGGGGCGGCCCCCTCTCCTCCTTGCAGAGCTTGCGCAGCGTCGTCGGCGAAACACCCAGCTCCCGGGCCACGTCAGGGAAGCGGACAACGAACCGCGACGGGTCGGCCTGCATCGTCATGGCCCCTCCCCTCTCTCTAGGCACGATCCTCTCTCCCCTTGTCTTCGGTGGTGGGGGTGGGTTGAAGGGCGGCGCGACCGGCGTCGGTAAGCTCGAACGTCCAGATGGTGCCGCGCAGCGTCTCGTGGATCAGCCCTTTCCGCTCACAAGCGGCCCGAGCCGAGATGCTGAGGCCGACCGGCTTCCGCCACCACTTGCTGGCACGCGCGCGGGGCATGGCCTCCAGCACCGCAATTTGATGTTCGGTCAGCCTACGCATCGCCCTTCTCCTGTTCGGCGAGGGCTGCGTCCCAGAGGCCGACGGATTGCAGTGCAAATCGGACACCGGCGTTGTAGCCAAGATCGAAATCGCGGCACTCGGCTTGCGCCAGCCCCACATCAAACCCCAGACAGGCCAATCTCATACGGCGGGCCACCTTGGTCGCCTCCGGAGCTTGCGCCCCGTCCTCAAAGGCACGGCTCTGGAGGGCGGCGATCTCGGCGAGCCGCGGGGCGATCACCGTTCGGACGATGTGCTTCGCCGCGTCGTCGGCGAGGTCGTCATCAATCGGCAGGCGCTGGTGCAGCGCTAGTTTCATGGATGCCGAAAGCGTCGCCCGCGAGGAGGCCCGCCCATGACCCCGCCCGTCACCACAGAGGCGCTGGTCGAGGCGCTGGCGCAGATCAACGGCATCCGGAACAGCATCGTCGGCCTTCAGACATTGAACTGGTCCGAGCACGTCTACCCGCTCGTGGCCGCGCTCAACGCCGCCGGCTTCGAGGGCATGGACTACCCAGAGGCCCGCGAGAACTTCGGCACGATGCTGGAGCGCACCAACGCGGCAGAGGACGCCCTTGCCACCGCCAACGCCGAACTCGCCCGGCTCCGGGCCGAGGGAGAGGCGAAGGACAGGGCGCTGACCGAGATCGCCGAGATAACGGAGATGGGCCTCGCTCCGTACGAGCCCCATCCGCGCCGCGATGCGGCAGAACGAGGATCTGCTCGCCCAGATCCCCGAGGCGCGGAGCCGGCTCCAGCGGCTCGCCCTCGCCCATCAGGGCCGCGAGGCGGTAGAGCGCTCGCCGCTGGGCCGCATCGCCGAACGGCCGGATCTGAAGCGGGCGATCGACGCGCTGTTCCCGACCAAGCCGGTCGAGGGCTCCTCGGCCGACGTCGCGACGGCGGTCGGCGCGATCTCCCGCAGCACCCCCCTGGCCGCACGCGAGCTGGTTCGGACCTATCTCGGGACCGAGTTCGCGGCGAAGACGAAGGATCTCCAGGGCGGCAATCAGGCCGGCGGCGCCAAGTTCGCGGCAAGCATCCGCGGCAACGATCTGGCCGGCGAGAACGTCTTCGCAGCGATCCGGGCGCTTCCGGACGGTGAGCGGCTGGCTGCCGGCTTCTCCCGCCTGCTGGACATCTTTGAGGCCACCGGCACCCGTCAGGGCGTCGGGTCGCGGACCTCGTTCAACAACGAGGCTCTGGCAGAGGTCCGGAAGGGCAACTTCGGCGCCGAGATCGGCAAGGCAGCGGCCACCGGCGGCTTCAACCTCCCGAAGCGGATCGCGCAGGCCCTCGAGGATTGGCAAGCAGGCCGAAACGTCGACCGTTTAGCCGCGCTGCTGACCACGCCAGAGGGAGGACGGCGTCTTGCGGATCTCGCGAACGCCAAGTCGGGCGCTGCTACCATCGCGCTCCTGAACCGCCTCGTGGTCCTCGGCGCCCGCGGTGCAGGCGGCGGGGATCGCGAGGCTCTTCAGCTTAAGGTGCGTGCGGTCCCATAACCGCGTGGCCAATGCGGTGAAGAACGCCGCCATGATGACCGCGACGCCGAAGCTCACCATGAACTGCGCCGGGTTGATCGGTGCTGGATTGCCTTCGGGCGGCACAGACATGCCATAGGTCAGTGCCGCGATGAACGCGGCTTGCACGAGGCACCAGAACGTCTGCGACGTATGCGATGGCATAGGCGGCACGGTAGCACGGGACTAACCGTTGGGTGCAAGTACCGCACGTCCGAGATGAGTGGCTACTTCGGCTTCGGCCGATTGCCTTGAACGGCCTCGATGCATTCGGCGTACGTATTTAGGATCCACGCCCTGTCAGCCAGCGTGCCGTCTCGCTCTCCGGTTCGGAGGTTCTTTTTCTCGACGTAGCGATGTGCTCGAGAAGCAGGGAGGCAACCCGCTCCGGCGTGTTGTCTTCCGACGTGAATTTGGGCGCGCCGAGCGTGCTCGTTCCAATCCTCACTCAGACTCGTTAATCCCGCTCGGCACTCCGCCGCTTGCGCCAATGTCTCGGCCCCTTGACCCGTCGGGCAAAACCCGCGAATTGATCACCGTCCCGAGCGCTGTGCGCCGGACCCTGATGGCCGCTCCGAGATGGGCGGCCTTTTGCGTTCTGGGGGCCTTGCGCCGCGATCAGGCGGCTTCTTCGGTACCCTGAAAGCCGTGACCATCGAACATCCGGTGGACGTTCTCGCAATCCGCTCTGAGCCCTGCGAGTGCTGCCTCGAAGTCCTCCAAGCTGGCACTTCGCGGCATGGCTACGGCTTCGCTGAAGCGCTCACCTCGGTTGACCACCAACTTCAAACGCATCTGCATCTGCTTGTTATCGCCGAACAGCGCCTCGATGATCGGCACCTGCTCGCCCGCGAGTGTCACCCAGCGGTGGTTGTGCGGCCGTCTGTGCTGCTGCGCCAGGATAATCTGGTCGCGCATGAACTCGATACGATCACGTGCCTCGGCAAGCCGGTCTTCTAAGGGGCGGAGCGGGTTGTTCGGCGTCATCGGCTGAGCCTGCCACGACCGAGCCGAGTCGAAAAGTCGCCGCACCCAACACCATCAGCACCATCCGAAGGGCTCGCCACGCGCGGGCCCTTTCGCGTTTCAGGGGTCCCGCCCATGGCCGCCGCGCTCTGCCGACCTTCGTCGGAGCTGATTCTCGACAACTATGGTCGGCCGGCGCCGGGGGCGCGCATCGCGTTCTTCGCGCCGGGCACCTCGAACCCGCTGACCGTCTACACCGACGGGTCGCTCACGCTGGCGCAGCCGATTCCCGTCATCGCCGACGGCTTCGGCCGGGTGCCCAACTGCTTCACCGGCGTGCAGAACTACGATGTGCGGGTCGAGACTGCGGACGGGCAGGCGCTCTACACGCTGCCGAGTCTCGCCGGGGCGCCGAGCAACTCGGGGTCGGGCGGCACCGATCCCGTCATCACCGTGGCCGCGCTGCCGACCGGCTTCATGGCACCGGCCTTCCTCTCCGGCGCGCAGCCCGGTTGGGTTCGCGCCAACGGCAAGACCATCGGCCCGGCCGGCTCAGGCGCGACCGAGCTCGCCGACGACAGCACCCGAGCGCTCTACCTCGCGCTGTGGAACGGGATCTCGACGCTCGCCGTGCTAGGCGGGCGTGGCACCTCGGCTCTGGCGGATTGGGCGTCGGGCAAGCCGATCTCGGTGCCGGATGCCCGCGGACGCACGCTCGTCGGTCTCGACGGCATGGGGAACGGCCGCGCCAACGTCATCACCGGCGCTTCGTTCTCCTCGGTCGAGGCGCTGGCCAATGTCGGCGGCTTCGAGACGGTCGCGCTGACGGTCGATCATCTTGCGGCCCACGACCACGGAACGACGATCGAGGCTGGCGGGCAGCATACCCACACGGTGCAGGTCGACTCAGGCGGTGCGCACGACCACGCCACGTCGGTTCAGCCGAACGGCGACCACACCCACGCCGGCGTGACGGACCTGCAGGGGCAGCACGTCCACAACTATCAGGACACGACCTACAACACCTTCGCCGCGACGACGGCGGGCGGACCGGGACGCCAGGACTTCGTCGGTGCCGTCCGGCAGACCGACTCGGCCGGCAACCACCAGCACAACTTCACGACCGACTCGAAGGGCAGCCACACCCACGTGGTCACCGTTCAGAGCGGCGGCGCGCACACGCACACGGCGCAGGCCCAGTCCGCGGGCAGCCACACCCACGTGGTGACACTGGCGAAGACCGGCGGCGGCGCGGCGCACGGCAACGTGCAGCCGTCGATGCTGGTCACTTGGTACATCAAGCTCTGAGGGCGCGCGCATGTACACCGGCACCCTCGCACCGATCAGCATCGGCTTCCCCTGGACCGAGGCCGTCGAGATCGTCTCTGACAACGACGGCCAGCCGGTCCCGGCCGAGGTCCTGCGCGGCTATCGCCTCCAGGTCACGGTGATGCGGCGCGACCTGCCGGAGTTGCGCAACTCCATGCTCGGAGCCGCCAGCTTCACCGTCCCGCAGGACGGCGTGATCCTCTTCACGGTGGCCGATACCACGCCGCTGTGCCCCGGCCTCGACTATCGCGCGCTGGTCGACCTGATCGACCCGAACAGCGGCACCGCCGACGGCGTCCGCCTGATCGACGCCAACCTCCCCGCGACCTGATCGGAGCCGCCAGCATGTCGCTGTTCCCGCCCGCACGCCCTGCCCTGCGGGTGCGTGTCCTGCCGCGCCTGCCCGCCGGCATCACGTCCGGCCCCGGCCTGAAAGCGGCCTTGGCCGCCGGCCTGCTGACCGTCGGGCTTAACTATCAGGGCGTCGATCTCAATCCGGGCGATCTGACCAACCGTCAGGTCCTGGTCTGGAATGCGGTCACCGGCGCCTACGAACGCGCGCCGGTGACCGCCCTGCCGGTCTACGCGCAGCCCCGGACGCAAGCGCTCCTCAACGTCATGACGCTCGGCGCCGTCGGCAACGACCCGGTCGCCGACACGGCCGCGATCAACGCGGCGGTGGCTCAGCTCAATAACTCCTCGCAGCAGGGAGATCTCTACTTTCCGCCGATCGGCAAGCCGTTCCGGCACACCGGACAGATCCAGATCCTCAACGACGCGGTGAACGTGCGCGGGCAGGCCTGCGGCGGTCGCAACAGCGCCGGCTCGACCCTAATGTTCGAGAACGGATCGCTCAACGGCATCGTCTTCGGCGATACCACGGCCGAGACCAGCAGCGGCGGCGTCACCGGCGGCGGCGCGGTCGATCTCCGGCTCGACGGCACGCTGAAGACCGGCGGCGCCCTGTTGAAGGTGTCGAAGTCGGCCGACGTCGTGATCTCGCGCGTCACCGCCGTCACCAAGGGCAACGGCTTCGACGTCTATGGCTCGAACAACACCAAGGTGCTCGGCTGCCGGATCTCGCTCCAGGCCGGTTCGGCGGAAGAGCGGTTCTGCCTGAAATGGTCCGGCGACGACGTGAAGCGCTCGGACGGGCTGAACCTGAACGACACGATCCTCGATGCCGGCGGCGTCGGGATCAACATCATCTGGGACGGGTTCGCTCACTCCCTCGGCATCGACAAGACGAAGATGCTCTACGGCCTGCGCGGGCTGTGGGTCCGTAATCTGTTGGCCTCACACAGCAACTATCCGCAGTTCCTCGAGGCGATGGCGCTGCACTTCGACGGTGGCACCGGTAGCGCGCTCCTCGTCGAGGTTGGACGCGGGTTTCGCCTCATCGTGCCCGACTTCTACAACTTGCCCGGCGATCACGCGGTGCAGCTGCTCAAGGGGCCGGCGACCGATCCGACGGCCAACATCCAGATCGACGGCGGTCGGATCGGCAATGCGGGCGGCGACTGCATCTATTGCGAGGCGCAGTACGTGCGCATCGTTGGCGTGCAGATGACGGATGGATCGAAGCTCGGGGCGGGTCAGTACGGTGCGCTGCACTTCGGCGGGTCGGCCTACCGCATCCAGGTCGATGGCGGCTGGGCCGGTTCGGTTCAGGGCACGGCCGAGAACCACGGTTACGCGGTCAAGCTCGACCAGGGCGCCCGCTACATCGACATCGACGGGCTCGACTGCGGCGGCGCTCAACGTGGCCTGATCAACAACTCGACCGGGTCGGACATCACGCTCCGCCTGCTCTACGCCGCGGCCTGATCTCGGCGCAGCCGCCTCTCCTCCTTCATCATTTCGGACCGACCATGCTCCTGCAACGCCTCGCGGCGCGGGCCGCTCTCGCTTGCCTCGTGCTCAGCGTGACGCCCGCCCGTGCCGATTGGACCGGCACCGCCTCGTTCTACGGTCACGAGTCCGGCGCGCGGCGGGCCGACGGTCGGCCGTTCGTGCCGGAGGTGCTCGGGGCTGCGCACTGGACCCTGCCGCTCGGCACCCCGGTGCACGTCACCGATCTCGCCACCGGCCGGCACGTCGATGTGCGTGTGAACGACCGCGGCCCGCACCCGCGCCTGCGTCGGCTGATCGACCTCTCGCTCGGCGCGGCCCACGCGCTCGGCATCACGCACCGCGGGCTCGCCCGGGTGCGCGTCTCTCTCCTCTAATCGGAACGCCCATGTCCTCGCCTACCGACGCGGGCGCCCTCGCGCGCCTGCGGTCCACGCTAGCTGCGCGCTTCCGGCTCTACGCCGACTGGCGCCGCATCCTCCGCCACTCCTGGAGCATCCGGTTCGCGCTGCTCGCCGCCCTCCTCTCGGGCCTCGAGGTGGTGCTCGCCGTCTTCACCAACGACCCGCCGATCGAGCGCGGCACCTTCGCGGCGCTCTCCGGCCTCGTGACCGTCCTGGCGGCCGTCGCCCGCCTCTTCGCCCAGACCAAGCTCGGAGATGCGGAATGAGCCGCCTCGTGAAACGGGGGCTGCTCGGCGGCCTCGTCGCCACCGCCGTCGGCCTGGCCACCATCGCCCACACCGGGACCCAGGAGGGGCTGAAGCTCAAGGCCTACATCCCGATCCCGGGCGACGTGCCGACGATCTGCTACGGCGAGACCAAGGGTGTCTACATGGGGCAGACGGCCACCAAGGCCGAATGCGACGCCATGCTCCTGAAGCGGCTCGACGAGTTCGCGGGCAAGGTCGAGGCCTGCGTGAAGGCGCCGATGAGCGACCCCACGCTCGTGAGCTTCGTCGGCCTCGCCTACAACATCGGCTCGGGCGGCTTCTGCGGCTCCACCGTGGTCCGCCGCTACAACGCAGGCGACCGCCGTGGCGCCTGCGACGCCATGCTGATGTGGAACAAGGCAGGCGGGCGGGTCGTGCGCGGCCTGACGCTCCGTCGTGAGCGCGAGCGCGCCCTCTGCCTGAAGGGCGTCTGATATGAGCGCCCTCCTCTCGCAGGCCGGCGCCCTGATCGCCAACGGCTGGACCGCCTACAGCTTCGCCGCGACGCTGGCGGGCGGTGCCGGTCTCGGCCTCGTCGTCCTGGCGCTCGTCGCGACCGCGTGGCTGCCGGGCTTCATCCGCCGCCCGCTGCTGGCCGCAGGCATCGCCCTGATGATCGGCGCAGCTCTCTACCAGGCCGGCCAAGCGAAGGGCGCGCACGACGCCTTCGCGCTCCAGTCGGCTCGCGCCATGGCGGCCGAGATCAAGCGCACCGAGGCGGCCGAGACCGTCACCGCCCGGATCGCGGCGCAGGCCGCGCAGGACCTCGCCGCCGAACAGGCTGCCCGCCAGAAGCTCCAGGAACTGAACGATGCCCTTCGCACCGATCCGCACCGCGATCGCGACTGCCTGTCTCGCGATCTGTCTCGCCGGCTGCGTGACCTCTGACCTTCCGCCGGTCGATCCGCGCCTCGGCGCCGATATCCGCGTCACGCTGCCCATGCCGCCCGAGGGCGTCGGTCCGTGCCTTCGCCGCTCGTTCCCCGAGATCCCGGACCGGCCCTCCGGCCTGAGCAACATCGAGGCCCGGCTCGAGCGCAACGAGACGCGCCTCGACGGCTTCGGTGCCGCGCTCAGCAACCTCGCGCAGGGCGTCACGGCGCTGGGCGACAAGATCGACAAGCGCGGGCAGACCCCATGGGGTGTGATTTGGTCGGCGCTCGGCACGGCCGTCGGCGTGCTGACCGTGGTCGGTGGCCTCGCCTACTACCCGATCAAGGACGGCCAGGCAGATCTGAAGGGTGCGCTCCTCTTGCTCCAGGACCGCTCCGACAAGCGGCTCGAAGCGCTCGCCGGCTCGCAGGTGAGTCGGGCCGAGCACGAGGTGCACTGGCGATTGCAGGAGCGCGAAGTTGATGCGGTGCGCGCCCGTGTCGGCCGCGTCGAGGATCGGCTGACGACCAGGATCGAGCGGCTCGAGGGGATGCGGGGGGCGCCCGGCCGCTGACTCCCGCCGTTAACATCCGTCAACGCACCGCCCCGGGGCTTCGGCCTCGGGGCCCTTTTATTATGCGCTATCCAGCCCCCCCTTGGCTCAGCCGCGGCGAGGTCCGTTCCTGTCGTTCTGAGCGATCACCGGCCGCATGTCGCCGTGCCCTCGCTTCGACAACGGCATCAGCGGGCAGACAGAAGCGGGCGCGCCGAGGCGACGGCCCAGAGTCCGAGTGTTACGATCACGGCCGTCCAAAATGCGACGTAGGGAATTGAGAAATGGGTCTCGACACTGGGGCCGAAAAATCCGGCCCTCGTCATCTCATAGATGTGCACGAGCGGAACGGCCATTACGACGGACTGCGCAGACGAAGGTAGCCACGACACCATCCAGAAGGCACCAGACAGTGGCAGCACGAAATATTGAACAGGAGGAACAAAATACTCGATCACTTCGAAGCGCTCAGATAGCCCAGCGATGAGGCATCCTGCACCGAAGCCGAAGCCGCTCATAAAGAGCAGCCCTGCGAGCACAAGAGACGGGTCTGCTACCCACTCTATAAGGTCCAGCGACAGGAGCATCAAATAGACGACAATTCCGGCAGTTGTGATGCCCGCTACCTCGGAGAGCGACCGCGCGATGATTATGTCGAAAACTGTAATCCGTCGGTGATAAAGAAGCCCGAAATTGCTCGACAAGAGGCGCGCAACGCTCGACAGGTGCCGCCACAAGGTCAGAGGTAAATAACTGCTCAGAGCGAAAGACGACACGGCCAAGCCATGGTTGCCGTGCGGGTAAATCAGCGTCCAAATCAAGATTATGCCGCCGACAAGCAGCATAGGCTCACAAATAAGCCACAGATACCCGAGGTTTCCGCGGCCGTACTTCGACACAATGCTGCGAACCATCAGAGCCTGGACGGTGCGTACTTGAATTCCAAGCCTTTCCGCAGCATTGGCCGGCGCGCGAGGCGCCCGCCGCCGTGACCGCGGTGCGACGAGAGGGTCTGCTTGCATCGAGTGATCTTGCATTCTGCCGCCCAACACAGAGCTTCTCAAGCTCTGACTCTTCCGTCAGAGCCCAGATGCTATGCCCTTTCTAGCGCTATTGAAAGGAACGTCAGTTCCTCCAGGCTCGCCGTCTTACGCAGCACGATTTCGAAATCTAGTACCGGATCAGCCAGGGTGAACTCGATCGGAGCGGCCCAATCGGTGACCTGCTGAGCGGCAATGATGTTGACCCCAAGGCTGTGAACAAGCGAGAGGTCGCCTGTGCCGCGGCCAGTCGCCCCCACGAAACGGAGGCGATAATTGCCGGCCTCAAGAGCGATGTACGGGCCGAAGAACAGCGCCGGCTCAGCGACGCCTTGATGATCGCTGGCCCGGTAGGAAAAGCGGCCGTCTGTAGCGGTCAGGGGCCTCGCCGAGTTCTTGAATACGGCGTGGTACTGGAGACCACTGGGTCGCACGCTCCGAGAGCCGGCCCTCTGTGTCGAGTCCTCGGCCGGAGTTCGAGTGGCCAAGAGGTAGACGTTGCCGGTCGGGTATTCGCCATCGGCCAGCGGGACAACGGCTGGGCCTCTCACGACGCAGACACCAAGCCCGATCGAGCGCAGGAAATCGACTACCGCCCGGCCTGCCGTCGTGACCTCGTCGGATCCCGTGTAGTGCTCTAGCAGAAGTCGAATTTCCGGCGATCGGGCGATGACGTCTGTCATGCCCTGCAGGACCCCAAGCTCGTGTCCCTCCACATCAACCTTGCAGAAATTGACGATCAAGTCAGCGGGCAGAAAGTTGTCTAAGGTGACCATTTCCACGGTCACTACCTGCTGGCGGCTGGTGTCCTCACCAGGGAACGGAATGTGGCCTCCGCCCAAGCCTTCGGGAATGAAGGCGAACGACGTCTCGCCGTCGACGGGCCCGACTGCTCGATTGATGAACTGATGCCGACCTAAGTAGGCGAGCCGATTCGCCTGGGCTGTCTTTACTAGGAACTTGTATGTGTGGGGGTTGGCTTCAAAGGCATAGATGTGACCGGAGTGAGCAATGGTCTCACTTGCGACGGCAGAGTAGATGCCAAAATTCGATCCAACGTCCAAAAATACGTCGCCAGGTGAAAGAAATCTTTGCATGACGCTGATCTCATCCGGCTCAACAGGGTGGCCCTGCGCCAAGATGAGAGACTCCCACGACCCCGTGTCTATGCAGACGTAGCTGTTGTGCCCACTGATCTTCGTGAGCGCTGTCGAGTTGCCGAGGTAATAGTATTCATGGTTCATGAGCATCAGTCCTGACGGCATCTGTGAGCGCGCGCGTGGGGCGGGTGCGTGTCTACCGAGTCCTGCCGCACATTGCCAGCCGGGTTGATCTGTCTCTCGTGCCGGCGCCAAAGCCAGAGTGGATGTGGCTCGGCGACGCCGAATTACGGCGTCGCCGAGCGATGAAACCTAGCCCTGCCCCTTGATGATGATGAACCCGAAACAGGTGCAGGGTATGCCATCCACCGAAACTTTGATGTGGCTCACACCGCTCCCCCACTCTTGCCGAATGCCTTCCGGCAAATCATGCGGGAACGGCGGCAGATCAATAAATTGATCTAGAGGCTTCGACCCAACACGGAGATCAAGCGGCATCACGCGATGACCGGCAGCAGTTAACCGCTCTGAAAGCTCGATAAAGTGCTTGCGCTGGAATAGAACAACCCCCCAATTATCGATGGTGTAATCGTCCCGCATGAAGTTGTATTCGGTGGTGTGGATCGCCACGCCGCCGGGCTTTAGGGTCTTCAAGCTGTTTTCGATGAAGTTTAGCCCCTTCTCAATGCTGCCGATATGCTCAAGAGCACAGATTGACCAGCACAGATCGTAATCGACAAGATCCCCGGGGATGTGGTTCATGTCGACGTAACGAAGCTTCACGCGCTGATCGAAGGTCGCACGATCGACAAGGTCGCCGTGGAAAGCCGCATCTAG
>JAESFL010000140.1_pt1 | contig 70689 bp, 64 predicted proteins | sample 9269401 | NCBI WGS metagenome assembly JAESFL01 (sample SAMN14506025, study PRJNA617098) | algae metagenome | isolation source: Gloeocapsa sp. UFS-A4-WI-NPMV-4B04 and co-occurring heterotrophs from desert... | place: USA: Utah | collected 2006-10-01 | reverse complement strand
TTACTTCAACAAGAAAACGCAAAAGCACCGACGCTTCTCGTCATGGGCCTGGCCAAAACCAGAAACCCCGCAAGAACGCCGCCGCCCACGCTTCCTCTCTCCAACAACAATGTCAAAAAGCAATGCACCAGACGGTGCAACCTCCCAGCAAAAGTGTCTCGATCGGAGAACCGATCCAAAGCTTTCTCTTGTCCAGGAGGGTCGGGCTTCTGACCTCGCGGCCACAGCGCCCTGATGAACTCTAGGTAAGTTCACCAACCTTCCTTGTCAAGAACCCTCAAGAACATTGTTCGAGACGATCCCGACAGATGCCTCCACGAAAAAACAAGCTCTCGTCCCGACCGAGGTCGGGCCAACAGCCCGGCATTTTCAGAGAAGCATTCGGCGCCGGATCGCGTCAGCGGCGGCGTCGATGGGCAGCTTATAGGCCCGTCGCTTTCACCCTGTCAACACGGCCCATGAAGTTTTTTTGACAGCGGCCGAGGGCGCCTTGCGGCGGCAGACGCCCCTGGCTGGCCCGCAGCGGGAACGTCCCTCGCGTGCCGGAGCGCGCCTTACTCCAGGCAGCAGATCTCACGCGCCTCACTCCAGACATACTGGCGGAACAAGGACTGCCGGCGCGCCAACGGGATTGCGGCAGGAGCCCAGGGATCCGGCGGCTCTCCCGGAGAGCCGAAACATCTGTTTGCGTCGGCTTCTGCTCCAGGGCATGGTCGGCCGGACGCGAACAGCTTCGCCTCGCCTTCAGGATGGGCCGATCCGTATCCCATGGCCCGTTTACGACGAACTGCTTCCGATGACCTGCTTCCCGTGATCCGCTTCCCAGATCCGTGTCTCATGACCTGCTTCCCGTGATCCGCTTCCCAGATCCGTGTCTCATGACCTGCTTCCCGTGATCCGCTTGCCATGACCAGAGTTCGTCCCGACGATCACCTGCCGTCCGTCCGAGGCAACGGCGCCACGTCCCGTGGCGTTCACGCCTTCGACGTGGGCCATGAGCCCCCTCTCAACGGCACCGGTGGCGTCGCGGAGGACGTGGACCGCCGCGACCTGAACCTGCGCTGGCTCGGCGCGAGCGTGCTCACCGGCCTCACGGGAGGAGCCCTGATCGGTGCCTCCATCTATATCGCGCTCCAGGGTGCCATGACCTTCGCGGAGGCCCCGGAACCGGCGGCGCCCGCAGCCGCCGGCCGGCAAATCCCCGCCGAGCAGGCCTCCACGGCCCGCAAGGGCGACAAGCTCGTCCGGCAGGAGATGGTGGCCTCCGCCCGGCAGGCCTTCAAAGCGCCCGTCACGGTCCGCGCGGGCGACCGGGAGGTGATCCGGGTCCGCCAGTTCGTGCGCATCGCGACGAACCTCTCCCTCACGGCCGGGGTGCATGCCACCGACATCCCGCCCTACAACCCCATGGGCCTGTTCGCGGAGGAGAGCGGCGAACGCTATGTCGAGCCCCAGCCGGAGGTGAGCGACGCCGAAGCGTCCGTGGTCAAGAGCGAACTCGCGGGCGTCGCGATCGATCCCGCGGCGCCGGGCCTCACGGATGCGGACGTCGCCGCGATCCTCGAGGAGGAACGCCGGATGGGGGCCGAGGCCGGGCGCCGCCCGACGGTCCCGATCGCGCCCCAGCTCATGCTCTCCCGGACGCTCGGCCAGGCCGCCCCCTTGGGCGACGCACTGGGCTACGCCCGCACGAGCGACAATCCCTTCGCCTCCATCGAGGTGCGCGTGGTGCCCGAGAACGTCACCCATCTCGGCAAGCACGACACCGTGACGGCGAGCCCCGTGATCGAGGAGCGGGACGTGATCCTCAAGCGCGGCGAAACCCTGGAGATGGCGCTCCGGGGCCTGGGCGCCTCGCCGGATCAGATCCGCTCCGCCAGCGCCGCCCTCGCGGTTCGCGTCAAGGTCGCCACGCTCCCGGAGGGGCAGCGGATGCGGGTCCTCATGGGCCCGAACTCCGCCGACGGCGCCATGGGCATCGTGCGGGTGATCCTGTTCGGGGAGCGCGGCATCGAGGGGATCGCCGCCACCAACGACCGGGGTGTGTTCGTCGCCGTGACCCCGCCCGAGGAGGCCGCCCCCCGGCCGGCTCCGCGGCTCTCCGGCAGCGGCGACGAGGACGAGGACGACGGCGGGGGCGTACGCCTCTACAACAGCCTCTACGAGACGGCCCTCAAGAACGACCTGCCCCGGCAGACCGTCGAGGAGCTGGTTCGCATCTTCGGCTACGACGTGGATTTCCAGCGCCGGGTGGCGAGCGGCGACAGCTTCGAGATCTTCTTCGGGCAAGATGACGAGGGCAGCGCCCCGGAGGTTCTTTATGCGGCCCTCACGGTCGGGGGCGAGCCCCGGCGGGTCTACCGCTTCCAGGGCGAGGACGGGGCGGTCGACTTCTTCGACGAGGCGGGGCGCTCGTTACGGAAGTTCCTCGTCCGCAAACCGATCGCGGACGGTATCCTGCGCTCGGGGTTCGGCTACCGGCGCCACCCCATCCTGGGCTATTCCAAGATGCATACGGGCGTGGATTGGGCGAACCGGATCGGCACGCCGATCTATGCGGCCGGCAACGGGACCGTTCTCAAGGCCGAGTGGGACTCGGGCTACGGCCGCCGGATCGAAATCCAGCATACCAACGGCTACGTGACCGCCTATTCCCACCAGTCGCGCTTCGCGAGCGGGATCCGCCCCGGAGCCCGGGTGCGGCAGGGCCAGGTGATCGGCTATGTGGGGAATACGGGCCTCTCGACAGGCCCCCACCTCCACTACGAGGTCATGATCAACGGCCACTTCGTCGATCCCATGAAGATCCGCCTGCCCCGCGGTCGGGAGCTCGACGGCAAGGCCCTTGCGGAGTTCAAGCGCCAGCGCGAGCAGGCCGACGCCCTCAACGGACGGGCGAACCCATCGGGCCGCCTCGCCCAGCAGGCGGAACTGCGCTGACCCGCCGCGCCGGGAGAACGAGTCCCGTGGAGCCGGCTCCCCGCCGGCAGCGCGCTTCCTCTCCTTGAGGCTCCTCTTGAGGCCTCCCCTGCCCTCGAGGTTGGCTCGGCTCGCCGATCCGGTCCGCCTCGCCCCGACGGACGCCCAAAGCCGATGCTCGCCTCGCTAGCGATCGTTCTTCCGGTCTTCGGCCTGATCGGCGTCGGGTATCTCGCCCGGCGGCTCGACTGGCTCGGCGACCGCACCGGCGAGGGTCTCTCCGAATTCGTCTTCACGCTCGCGGTGCCCTGCCTGATCTTCCGCACCCTGGTGCGGGCGGAGATCCCCGCGGTGCAGCCCTGGGGCTATTGGGTCTCCTATTTCGCCGCCGTGGCCGTGGTGTGGGCCCTCGCGACCGTGGCGGCCCGCCTCTCCGGCGTCTCTGGGACAGCTGTCGTGGTGGCGGGGTTCTCGGCCGGGCAGGCCAACACCGTGCTGGTCGGCGTGCCGATGATCCTCAAGGCCTATGGCGAGGAGGGCGCGGTTCCCCTGTTCCTTTTGATCGCCGTGCATCTGCCGGTCACCATGACCCTGGCGACGTTTCTCGCCGAGGGACGACGGGCCTCGACGCTCGGCCTCCTGCGGCAGCTCCTGGTTCATCCGATTATCATCGGGGTTCTGGCCGGATCGGCGCTGCGGCCCCTGGCCGGATGGGTGCCGGACCTCGCCTGGCCGGTCTTCGATCTCATCGCCAGCGCGGCCGTTCCGTGCTCGCTGATCTCCATGGGGATCGCGCTCCGCCGCTACGGACTCGAAGCCGGATGGCGCCTGCCCGGCGTGATCACGATCCTGAAGCTCGTCGTCCATCCCCTCGTGGTGTTCGTCCTCGCCACGCAGGTCTTCTCCATGCCTCCGGCCTGGTCGGGGGTCGCGGTCCTGTTCGCGGCCTGTCCGACGGGGATCAACGCGTATCTCTTCGCGCAGCGCTACGGCGAGGGAGTCGCGCTCTCCTCGACCGCGATCGCCCTCTCGACCGGGCTTGCCCTCGTGACCCTGGTGGTCTGGCTCCAGGTGCTCGGCGTCTCCTGAACCCGGCACCTCGCCGATGAGTCGGAACTCGAGATGCTCGGCGTCCCCTGTATCGGGATCACGGTCCGAGAGATCGGAACCCCAGGTGCTCGGCGTCGCCTGAAAAAGGGTTCAAGGCCCGAAGCCCAGCCGCTGCCGGATCGCGGCGGGCGTCCAGCCCCGGGCCCGCAGATCCGCCAGGGCTTCGGACCGGGCGCTCTTGGCGAGCTTGTCGCCCTCGGGGTCCCGGATCAGGCCGTGGTGGCGATAGAGCGGCGTCGGGAGCCCGAGGAGCCGCTGGAGCAGGACGTGGAGATCGGTTGCGGCCTCAAGATCCGTGCCGCGCACCACGTGGGTCACCCCTTGACGGGCATCGTCGACCACCACGGAGAGATGATAGCTCGTGGGCGTTTCCTTGCGCACGAGCACGGCATCGCCCCAGCGCTCGGGGTAGGCCGGGACCGGCGTTGCGGCACCCCCGAGGTCGAAGCTGTGGTATCCGTGCGGGCCCGCAGCCGCCCGCAGCCCCCGGTCCATGGCGAGGCGCCAGGCGTGAGGCTCCCCGGCCGCGAGGCGAGCCTCTGCCTCGGCCTGGGTCAGAGCGCGGCAGGTTCCGGGATAGAGGGGCGCCCCGTCGGGGTCGCGGGGCCAGATCCCGCCCGAGGCCTCCCGCCCCGCGACGCCCCGGGCGATTTCCGCGCGGGAGCAGAAGCAGGGATAGACCAGTCCCCGCCTTCGCAGATCCTCGGCGGCGGCGCGGTAGACCGGGAAGTGCTCGGACTGACGCAGCACCGGGGTTTCCCAGGAGAGGCCGAGCCAGGCGAGGTCCTCGTAGATCCCTGCCTCGAATTCGGGTCTGCAGCGGGTGGTGTCGATGTCCTCGATCCGCAAAAGGAGCCGCCCGTCGAGCTGCCGCGCGAGATCGGCGTTGAGCATCGCCGAATAGGCGTGGCCGAGATGGAGCCGGCCGTTCGGGCTCGGCGCGAAGCGGAAGACGGGCCGCGTCACGGCCGGGCTCCCGTGCGAGGCCGAGGCGGGGTTGCCTCGGTGGCGGAGTTCGGCGCAAGGCGGGCCATGGGTTGCGTCAAGGGCGGGGTTCGGCGAAGGCCCATGGCGGCACCACGGGAGTTTGCGGCTTGGCGACCATCCTCGATTCAGAGGCCGCCCTCAAGGCGGGCCTCAAGGCCCTCGGGCGGCTCGACCCCACGCTCGAGCGCCTTGTGCGCGAGGGAGCGGTCCCGACCTTGCGTCGCCGTCCGGCGGGATTCGAGGGGCTCGCCTGGATCGTGGTCGGGCAGCAGGTTTCGACCGCGAGCGCGGCCGCGATCTTCGGCCGCCTCAGGGCCGCGCTCCCGGAGATCTCCCCCGCTTCCATCCTGGCGGCGGCGGACGAGACGCTCCAGGGGGCGGGCCTTTCGCGGCCGAAGATACGCACCCTCCGGGCGGCCGCCGATGCGGTCGCGGAGGGCGATCTGCCCCTCGACGCCCTCGCGTTGCTTCCCGCCGACGAGGCCCACGGGCTCCTCTGCCGGGTGCGGGGCATCGGGCCCTGGACCGCGGACGTGTACCTCCTCTTCTGCCTCGGGCACCGGGATGCCTTTCCGGCCGGGGACCTCGCGCTGCAGGAGGCGGCGCGCCTTGCCTATGGGCTCCCGACCCGCCCCTCGGCCCAGGAGCTGACCCTCATGGCGGAAGCCTGGCGTCCCTGGCGCGGAGCGGCGGCCCATGTGCTCTGGGCCCATTACCGGGTCGCGAAGACGCGCGAGGGGGCGCCGCTCGGCTCCTGACGATGGGGCTCTCCGGCCTGGCGTCGGCTCGTCGGGAGACCCGGCGCCGCGGCTCGACCTCGAGGGTTGGGCTTCCGGGCCCTGCGGCTAGATAATGCCGAACCGCCAGTCCTCGACTGTCACCCCTTGCTCGACCGCCGCCCCATTGACTCCTAGCCCTTGCTCGACCGCTACCAGCTTCGACCGCCACCCCCTTGCGAGATCCCCATGGCAACCATCAACGGCCCGCGCCTCAAACCCCGTTCCGGCCAGGCCAAGCAGCTCGTCGTGTTTCTCCACGGCTACGGCGCCGACGGAAACGACCTCATCGAGATCGGCCGGCAATGGCAGAGCTGGCTCCCGGACGCCGCCTTCGTGGCCCCCCATGCCCCGGAACTCTGCGGCCAAGCCCCCGCGGGCCGGCAATGGTTCGCCCTCACCTTCCGGGATCCGCATGAGCGCTGGCGCGGCGTGAACCAGGCGGGCCCCGGGCTCGACGCCTTCATCGACACGGAGCTGGCGACCCATGGGCTGCCGGCCTCGCGGCTCGCCCTCGTGGGCTTCAGCCAGGGCACCATGATGGCGCTCCATGTGGGCCTGAGGCGCGCACAGGCGCCCGCGGCGATCGTCGGGTTCTCCGGCATGGTGGTGCTGGAAGAGGGCAAGGGCCCCGACAGCCTGCTCGGCCATGTGCGGTCGAAGCCCCCGATCTTCCTGGTGCACGGGGACCAGGACGACGTGATCCCGATCGATGCCCTCTTCCTCACCATGGATGCCCTCCAGGCCGCGGAGGTGCCCTGCCAATGGCATCTCTCGGCCGGCACCGGCCATGGGATCGACGGGGAGGCGCTGCGTCAGGGCGGTCTGTTCCTCGCCCATTCCTTCGGGCTCCCCTATCCGAAGGGAGCCTGAGAGGCATCGGCCCGGGCGGCCTCGTCCCCCTGGACGGGGATCCCACTCAGCCCCGGGCAGCCTCGACGATTGCCTTGGCGCCGGCGCGGAGATAGCCGAGATCGCTCCCGACGGCGCAGAGCCCATAGCCCATGCCGAACATGGCGGCGGCCCGCTCGCCCGTGGTGGCATAGACCGCCGGGACCTTGGCGGCGGCCCGGCTGCGGCGGGCCACATCCTGGAGAACCCGGTCAACCGCGGGACTTGCCGCGTTCATCTCGGCCCCGTTCGAGAGCGCGATCGAGAGATCGCCGGGCCCGATGAACACGCCGTCGAGGCCCGGCACCGCGAGGATGTCGTCGAGAATGGCGAGCGATTCCCGGGTTTCGACCATCGCGAAGGCGAGGCACATCCCGTTGGCCCGCTTGAGGTAATCGGCCGCGCACATCCGGGCGAGCGCGACCGCCCCCGTAGGTCCCCAGCTGCGCTCGCCGAGAGGCGGGTATTTCATGAAGGCCGCGAAGCGCCGCGCGTCCTCCAGGGTGTTGATCATGGGGGCGACGACGGCGGCGGCCCCGTTGTCGAGGAGCTTGGATGCAGAGGCGAAATCCCCGACCGGGATCCGGGCGAGCGCAGGCTTCCCGGCCGCCGCGATCGCGGGGATGGCCCGGATCACGCCCTCGAGGTCGATCACCCCGTGCTGCATGTCGAGGGTGACGGCGTCGAAGCCTTCCGCGGCGAGCGCCGCCGGCACCAGGGGATCGGGAATCCCGCACCAAGCGGAGAGAACGGGCTTACCGCCACGGAGGCGGTCGGCCAGGAGCGGGATCGTCATCGGACCTCGGGGGTGGGAGGGGCGACGTCAGCGCGGAGCGGGCACAGGCCGAGCCGGGAAGCATGAGGAGCCTCCGAGGAGATCTCATGGGCTCCCGGCCTATCGGTATTCAACGTTCCGTAGGGACACCCGGGAGCGCTAGAGCATGATCCCGAGAAGATTGGAGACTTTTCGGATGGAGATCATGGGGTCAAACAAAGACTTAACAGAGCCGGATTGCTTCAACCCGAAGCAATCCTGTTCTAGCGCCCCGCCTTGATCTCCTCGACGGCCTGACCGAGGAGCTGGTCCATGGTGCGGCGCAGCTCCGTGTCGGGCACCGTCTTGCCGCCCGCTTCGAGATCCTTGCGCACCTTGCGGAGCACGTCGTCGTCGCCGGCCTCCTCGAAATCCGCCATCACGACGCTCTTGGCATAGGCCTCGGCCTCGGTTCCCGAATGGCCGAGCTGGCCCGCGGCCCAGAGGCCGAAGAGCTTGTTGCGGCGGGCCATGGCCTTGAAGCGCAGCTCCTCGTCGTGGGCGAACTTGCTCTCGAAGGCGTCCTTGCGGTCGTTGAAGGTCGTCATGATCCTCTTGGGCTCCCTTGGGCGCTTTGGTCGAACCGGCGGATTGGCCCGCCCAGCTTGACCGCGATATAGGAAGCGCCGTCAGGGGGCGCTAGAGCACGATCTGTAAAAGTTGGAGACTTTTCGGATGGAGATCATGCGCTAAAACAAAGACTTAACAGAGCGGGATCGCGTCAACCCGAAGCGATGCCGCTCCAGGCCTCACCTGAAATCCCGGAGGGCCCGGGCAGCGGCGCTCCGGGCGCGGCCCCGGTGCCTTGGGAATGCCCGCTTCCACTCCCATATAGATTAGGACCGGCCCGTCTTTAAGGCGCCTTTTCCCCGACTCGTTGTGCTCCCGCGAGGGATCGAGTAGGTTGCCCCCGAGCCGGGCCGCCGGTTGCGCGCCCGCAGCCGCGGACCCTTTTGTTTCCAAGGAGCCCCGGCCCTTCGATGGATTTCCTCAAACCACGGTATACGCCTATGAACCGCCGCCGTCGCATCTACGAGGGCAAGGCGAAGGTCCTCTACGAGGGCCCGGAGCCCGGCACGCTCATCCAGCACTTCAAGGATGACGCCACTGCCTTCAACGCCAAGAAGCACGAGATCATCGACGGCAAGGGCGTGCTCAACAACAGGATCTCGGAATACATCTTCCAGAACCTGAACGACATCGGCGTGCCGACCCACTTCATCCGCCGCCTCAACATGCGCGAGCAACTCATCCGCGAGGTGGAGATCATTCCCCTCGAAGTGGTGGTCCGCAACGTGGCCGCGGGCTCGCTCTCAACGAGGCTCGGGATCGAGGAGGGCACGCAGCTGCCCCGCTCGATCATCGAGTTCTACTACAAGAACGATGCGCTCGGAGACCCCATGGTCTCGGAGGAGCACGTGACGGCGTTCGGCTGGGCCTCGCCCCAGGAGATCGACGACATCATGGCCCTCGCGATCCGGGTGAACGACTTCCTCTCGGGCCTGTTCCTGGGCGTCGGCATCCGCCTCGTCGACTTCAAGATGGAGTGCGGGCGCCTGTGGGAGGGCGAGCTGATGCGCATCGTCGTCGCCGACGAGATCTCCCCGGATTCTTGCCGCCTCTGGGACATGAAGTCGAAGGACAAGCTCGACAAGGACCGCTTCCGCCGCGATCTCGGCGGGCTGATCGAGGCCTATTCGGAGGTCGCCCGCCGCCTCGGCATCCTCTCCGAGACCGAGAACCCCACGGGCGGCCGTCCCCGGCTCGTCCAGTAAGCGACTCTCGAACGGCACCGAGGCCGGGCCATGCGCCCGGCCTTTTTCGTTGCGGGCTCCCGCGGCTGCGCCCTCGCGACCCTCCGGTGCGAGGTTTGCATGGTTGTGCTCGGCGGGCCTTGCCCTTAATGGCATCGGCCAGGCGAACCCCAATCCCGAGGCCCCGATGAAAGCCCGCGTGACCGTCACCCTCAAGACCGGCGTGCTCGATCCGCAGGGAAAGGCCATCGAAGGGGCGTTGCGGTCGCTCGGAGTCGAAGGCGTCGCGAGCGTCCGCCAGGGCAAGGTGTTCGACATCGAGCTCGACACCGCCGACCGGGCAGAGGCCGAAGCGACCCTCAAGGCCGCCTGCGAGCGGCTCCTCGCCAATACGGTGGTGGAGAACTACCGGGTCGAGATCGCGTGATCGTTGTCGGTGGCTCGGCCGCCACGAGGGGAGCGCCATGTGGGATCGAGTGATCGTTATCGGTGGCTCGGGCGTGACCGGAAGAGCGCCATGAAAGCAGCCCTGATCGCATTGCCGGTTCGGTCGCAGGTGCAGTCGCCTTGCCGCGGGAGAGCGCCATGAAAGCAGCCGTGATCGTGTTCCCCGGCTCGAACCGGGACGGCGACGTCGTCAAGGCGCTGGCCCAGGCGGGCGCCCGGGTCGAGAAGGTGTGGCACACGGAGCCGGAGCTGCCGACAGGCACGGATCTCGCCGTGCTGCCGGGGGGCTTCTCCTATGGCGATTATCTGCGCTGCGGGGCGATCGCGGGGCGCGCCGTGGCCATGGACGCGGTGCGCGCCCATGCGGCGCGGGGCGGGCGGGTGCTCGGCATCTGCAACGGCTTCCAGATCCTGTGCGAATCGGGGCTCCTGCCCGGCATCCTGATGCGCAACGCCAACCTCAAGTTCATCTGCCACCGCCAGACCCTCAGGGTGGAGCGCGCCGACACAGCCTTCACGCGGCGCTACAGGGAGGGCCAGGTGATCGACGTGTGCGTGGCGCACGGCGAGGGCAACTACACCGCCGATGCCGAGACCCTGGCGCGGCTCGAAGGCGATGGCCTCGTCGCGTTCCGCTACTGCGACGCGCGCGGCAACGTGACCGCGGACGCCAACCGCAACGGCTCCATGAACTCCATTGCGGGGATCTATTCGTCGGACCTTAACGTCCTCGGGATGATGCCGCATCCGGAAAACCTGATCGACGATCTCGTCGGCGGCACGGACGGACGCGGATTGTTCGAGAGCCTGGTGGCGTAACAGCTCCCTCTCCCCGCGAGCGGAGAGAGGGTTGGGGTGAGGGGCCGGTCGCTGAAGCTCCGCGGCTCCGATCATCCCAAAGGAGACGAACACAATCGTTTTGGGAGTCCTCGCGTTCCGAGAGGACTCGCTCCACTGACCAGCCCCTCGCCCCGCATGCGGGGCGAGCGGGTTTAAGGAGAGCCATGAAAAACCACGTCGAGATCACGCCTGACCTCGTGAAGGATCACGGCCTCAAGCCCGACGAATACGAGCGCTTCTTCGCTCTCATCGGCCGCACCCCGACGCTGACCGAGCTCGGCATCGTCTCGGCCATGTGGAATGAGCACTGCTCGTACAAGTCCTCGCGCCTGCATCTGCGCACGCTGCCCACGAAGGCTCCTTGGGTGATCCAGGGGCCGGGCGAGAATGCGGGCGTCATCGACATCGGCGACGGCCTGGCTTGCGTGTTCAAGATGGAGAGCCACAACCACCCGAGCTTCATCGAGCCCTATCAGGGCGCGACCACGGGGGTGGGCGGGATTTTACGTGACGTGTTCACCATGGGAGCCCGGCCCATCGCGGCGCTGAACTTCCTGCGCTTCGGCGAGCCCGACCACCCGAAGACGCGCCATCTCGTGTCCGGCGTGGTGGCGGGGATCGGGGGCTACGGCAATTCCTTCGGGGTCCCGACGGTCGGCGGCGGCATGGGCTTCCACCCTCGCTACAACGGCAACATCCTCGTCAATGCCATGGCGGTCGGTCTCGCCAAGACGGACGAGATCTTCTACGCGGCCGCGACCGGAATCGGGAACCCGATCGTCTATCTCGGCTCCAAGACCGGCCGCGACGGCATCCATGGCGCCACCATGGCCTCGGCGGAGTTCGACGACGCGTCCGAGGAGAAGCGCCCCACCGTGCAGGTGGGCGACCCCTTCGCCGAGAAGCTGCTGCTCGAAGCCTGCCTCGAACTCATGCAATCCGGCGCCGTGATCGCGATCCAGGACATGGGCGCCGCGGGGCTCACCTGCTCGGCGGTCGAGATGGGCGCCAAGGGCGACCTCGGGGTCGAGCTGTGGCTGGAAAAAGTGCCCTGCCGCGAGGAGGGCATGACGGCCTACGAGATGATGCTCTCGGAGAGCCAGGAGCGCATGCTCATGGTCTTGAAGCCCGGCATGGAAGCCGAGGCCGAGGCGATCTTCCGCAAATGGGGCCTCGATTTCGCGGTGATCGGGCAGACCACCGATACGCTCCGCTTCGTCGTGAAGCACCACGGCGAGGTCATGGCCGATCTGCCCATCAAGGAGCTCGGCGACGAAGCGCCCCTCTACGACCGGCCGCATCTCGCCAACACCTACCAGCCCGTGATCCGCGGGGAGAGCGTCACGCCGCTGGTCGGAACCACGGAGGCCCTGCGGCGCCTCGTGGGCTCGCCGGAGGGCTGCTCCAAGCGCTGGGTCTGGGAGCAATACGATCACCTCATCCTCGGCAATACCGTTCAGGCCCCGGGGGGCGATGCCGCCATCGTGCGGGTGCTCGACGGCCCGAAGGGGCTGGCGCTGACCACGGACGTGACGCCGCGCTATTGCGAAGCCGACCCGGTCGAGGGCGGCCGGCAGGCGGTCGCGGAGGCCTGGCGCAACATCACGGCCGTGGGCGGCCTGCCACTCGCGATCACCGACAACCTCAACTTCGGCAACCCGGAGCGGCCCGAGGTGATGGGGACGTTCGTGGGCTGCATCCGCGGCATCGGAGAGGCCTGCCGGGCCCTCGATTTCCCCGTCGTGTCCGGGAACGTGTCGCTCTACAACGAGACCAACGGCCAGGGCATCCTGCCGACGCCGACGATCGGGGGCGTGGGGCTCCTCGACGACGTGACCGTCCATGCCTCCATCCGCTTCAAGCGGGGCGGCGACGCCATCCTGCTCATCGGCGCGACGGAAGGGTGGCTCGGGCAGTCCCTCTATCTCAGGGAAATCCTCGGCCGGGAGGAAGGCGCCCCGCCGCCCGTGGACCTCGCGGCCGAGCGCCGCAACGGCGATTTCGTGCGCCAGCTCATCCGCTCCCGCCAGGTCGACACGGTGCACGATTGCTCCGATGGGGGCCTTGCCGTGGCCGTCGCCGAGATGGCGATGGCGGGCGGGATCGGGGCCGAGATCGGCGCTCCCGAGGGGGTGCCGCTGCACGGCTTCCTCTTCGGCGAGGACCAAGCCCGCTACGTGCTCGCGGTCGATCCCGACCATGCCCCGGACATCCTCTACGAAGCCGGCGCGCTGGGCATACCGGCGGCCATGATCGGCGCGACGGGCGGGGATTCGTTGATTTGCCCGGACGGCACGTCCATATCGGTGGCGGAGTTGAAGAGCGCCCACGAGGCGTGGCTGCCGGACTACATGGCCGCCCGGGCGGCTTGAGGGGGATTAAGATCGATGCCCATGGATGCCCGCGATATCGAGAGCATGATCAAGGCCGCCCTGCCGGACGCGCATGTCGAGATCAAGGATCTCGCGGGCGACGGCGACCACTACGCCGCCACCGTGACCTCCTCGGCCTTCCGGGGCAAATCCCGGGTCCAGCAGCACCAGATGGTCTACCAGGCCCTCCAGGGACGCATGGGTGGCGTGCTCCACGCTCTTGCGCTCACGACGGTGGCATCCGACACTTAGGCAACGCGTTCCGGCGCCTTGACCGCCGTGGACCAGGAGAATCCCATGACCGAAGCCCATACCCGCATCGACAACGAAGTGAAGTCCAACGACGTGGTGCTCTTCATGAAGGGCACGCCACAATTCCCCATGTGCGGGTTCTCGGGCCAGGTGGTCCAGATCCTGAACTACCTCGGCGTGCCCTATAAGGGCGTGAACGTGCTCGAGGACGCGGACATCCGCCAGGGCATCAAGGATTATTCCAGCTGGCCCACGATCCCCCAGCTCTACGTGAAGGGCGAGTTCATCGGCGGCTGCGACATCACCCGCGAAATGTTCCAGGCGGGCGAGCTGCAGCAGCTCTTCACCGAGAAGGGCATCGCCCTCAAGCAGAGCGCCTGAGGGTTCGGGCGAGTCGCAGCAGCGCTTCGCGGGTAAGGGCATCGCCCTCAGGCAGACCGCCTGAGGGTTCGGGCGCGGTTGTAGTGGCTCGCCCTTGCGGAGCGTTTTGCGTCCAGGCAGAGGGTCCCGGCCTTGAGCCTCGGACGGGATCGAGGGGCGCTGCGGCGCCCCTTTCTTTTGTCGCATATCGCGAGAGCCGGCTTTTCCCCACACTCCCCTTTCGGCCGTCCAACAACAAACCGCGGCCGATAGGGGTTTGAAGGCCATGATCGAGCCGGAGTCGAACGTCGTTCCGTTCCGCCGCCGCGCCGCGCCGGCGCGGCACCCGAAGGCACTGATCGAGACCGTCTATGCCGCGGGATCGCTCACGCTAAAGGCGGACGAGAGGCCGGCCAAGCTGGCGGCCCTGATGCTGCACGCTCTCGGCTTCCTCGTGATCCACGAGGTCCTGGCCGACGGCACGCCCCAGCTCCTCAAGCGCGGCGAAGCCCGCCGCGCCATGGATCGTCCCTGGCGCCTCTCGAAGCCGCCGTTTTCGGGCGTGGCCGGAATCCCCGATGCGGGTGGGGCGTTTCTGAAATCTTTGAACTAGAGGGCTTTCCCGACCGTTGCGTCGACTCCGCTGTCGCGCTGTGACGCTACGTCAATCGACGCGCCATCACGGGCAACCGCTTTAGAACGCTCGCCCGAGCGCGGCGCGGATCAGGGCGAGGGCATCCGGGCTCGACCATTCGGCCGGGCCCTTGAGGACGGCCACCTCGCAGCCATTCGGGTCAACGAGCACGGTGGTGGGCAGGCCCACCACATGGCCGCTGCGCTGGAGCACCTGAAGGAGCTTGCCGCCCGGATCTGCGTAATAGGCGAGCCCCCAGATCCCGTTGTCCTGCAGCCAAGCGCGGGGCTTCTCGGAGTTGCGGGTGTCGACGTTCACGGCCACGACCTCGAAATCCCGCCCCCCGAGCTCCGTCTGGAGCCGGTCGAGGGCCGGCATTTCCTGGCGGCAGGGCACGCACCAGGTGGCCCAGAGATTCACGAGCACGGTGCGGCCCCGGAAGGAATCGAGCGTCAAGGGTTGCCCCTCGGGGCCGTTGAAGGCTAGCGCCGGCATGGGCTTGGGGCTGAGCGTCGCCGATACCGCCGCGACTTCGCCTCGGGCATGAGGCGCGACGCGCTCGGCCATGCCCTGGGCGACCCGGCACTCGGCGGCGACCGCCGACCCGCTGCCCGCGAGCCCGTACCAGGCTCCGGCACCGATCAGGGTCATCGCGACGGCAACGGTCAACGTGATGAGGCGGGAGCGACGCATGAGCCCCATGTGGCAAGAACGGCGCCGCCGCTCAAGCCTCCCGCGGCGTCGCAGATGTCACGATCGTTCGACCGCTCGGGGCGGGATGTTCCTCGTGGCCCGGCGGGCGATCCCCTCTCCCTGAACGGGAGATCCCGACCCCTGCTCACGCAGGGGCCTCCCTCTCCCTCCGAGGGAGAGGGAGGAGCGCGCTACTTAACCGTAGAGATCCACGCCCGGTCTCTCCTCCCCGGACAAGAAGGCGCGCCGTGACTACGCCGCCTTGGCGTGGCGCTGGTAATCCTTGACGTCCGAGAAGCGGATCGCCTTCCAGCGGTCCTGCTCGTATTGGAGCGAGAAGGCCGTGGAGGCCATGAAGACCGGAGCGCCGTCGAGGTCGCTCGCCATCGCGGAGAGGTGGGAGGCGATGAAGCGGTCGAGCTCCGCGGCCTCGTCGCAATCGATCCAGCGGCAGATCGCGAAGCGCGTGGTTTCGTAATCGATCGGCAGGCCGTATTCCGCCTGAAGCCGCTCCTTGAGGACGTCGAGCTGCAGCGCCCCGACGACGCCCACGATCGCGGCCGAGCCGTCCTGGGGCAGGAAGAGCTGCACCACGCCCTCCTCGGCCATCTGCTGCAGGGCTTCCCTGAGCTTCTTGGCCTTCATGGCGTTGGTGAGCTTGATGCGCCTGAGGATCTCGGGCGCGAAGCTCGGCACGCCGCGAAAGAGGATGTCCTCGCCCTCGGTCAGGGTGTCGCCGATGCGCAGCGTGCCGTGGTTCGGCAGCCCGACCACGTCCCCGGCCCAGGCCTCGTCCGCGATGGCGCGATCCTGGGCGAAGAAGAATTGCGGGGTGTTGAGGGGGATGGGCTTTCCGGTGCGCACGAGCTTCGCCTTCATGCCCCGGGTGAGCTTACCGGAGCACACGCGCATGAAGGCGATGCGGTCCCGGTGGTTCGGGTCCATGTTGGCCTGGATCTTGAACACGAAGCCCGTCATACGGGCCTCGCCCGCCTCCACCTGCCGCTTGTCGGCCTCCTGGCCGCGAGGCGGGGGCGCGAAAGCCGCCATGGCGTCGATGAGGTCGCGCACGCCGAAATTCCGCAAGGCCGAGCCGAAGAACACGGGCGTGAGGTGTCCCTCGCGGAAGGCCTCGAGATCGAAGGGCTTGCAGGCTTCTTGCGCGAGCGCCACCTCGTCGCGCCAGCCGTCGAGCTCCTCCGGGGGCAGGAGCGCCGCGATGGCCTCGTCCCCTGGTCCCGAGACGGGCGTCGGCTCCTCCTCGGTGTCGATGCGGCGGATCCGGTTGTGGCGCAGGTCGAAGGTGCCCGCGAAGCTGCGGCCGCGGCCCATGGGCCAGGTCACGGGCGCGGTGTCGAGGGCGAGCGTCTTCTCGATCTCGTCGAGGAGGTCGAACGGATCGCGGGTCTCCCGGTCCATCTTGTTCACGAAGGTGACGATCGGGATGTCCCGCATGCGGCACACCTCGAAGAGCTTGCGGGTGCGCGCCTCGATGCCCTTGGCGGCGTCGATCACCATGATGGCGGAATCCACCGCCGTGAGAGTCCGGTAGGTGTCCTCCGAGAAATCTTCGTGGCCCGGCGTGTCGAGGAGGTTGAAGACGCAGTCGCCGTACTCGAAGGTCATCACGGAGGTCACGACCGAGATGCCGCGCTCCTTCTCGATTCCCATCCAGTCCGAGCGGGTGGACACCCGGTTCTTCTTGGCCTTCACCTCGCCTGCGAGCTGAATCGCGCCCCCGAACAGCAGAAGCTTCTCGGTGAGCGTGGTCTTGCCCGCGTCCGGGTGCGAGATGATCGCAAAGGTGCGGCGGCGGCTGACGGGAGCCGGGAGGTCGGTCATGGCTTTGGGGCTTCGCGGGTCAAGGACGCGGGCGGGGCTCCGCCCGGTCAACGTGTAGGTGTCAGGGCTTAGCGCATGATCCCGAAAAGGTGGAGACTTTTCGCGCCCGGCCCATGCGCCTGAGAACGTGAGCATGATCCCGGAGTGCGGGATATTCTTCGGACCGCGATCATGCGCTGCAACAAAAGCTTGCGTTGCACGAGTCGTCGGAGCCGGATCGGATCGTGCCTTAAAGCCGCAGGGCGGCCCCTTCCCTAGCCCGGTTTCTCACTCCATATTCGGTTCATCGTCAACAACCGAAAGGAGGTGATCCAGTGTCTCATTGTCACTGTCGTCGCCTCGCCGTGGTGGCCCGCTAAGCTAACTTAGCAGATGGCTTTGTGGGCACCTCCACGGTGCGCCGCACGGCGAGATAATGGTGGAGCGCGTCGGAGGAGACCCTTTGGGGAACGCTTCCGACGCGCTCTCTTTTTGAGGCGCCCGCGGGCGCCTTTTCCGTGTGTGGGGACTTGGGGCCTGGCCCGCAATGCCCCCGGTTCTCCCACCCACCCCCTCATCCTGAGGAGGCGCGCAGCGCCGTCTCGAAGGAGGGCTCCAGGACCCGCATTGTCGCTGGAACCCTCCTTCGAGGCCCGCTCACGCGGGCACCTCAGGATGAGGGCGAGGGTGGGCCTTCCCGGGCCCCGCTCTCAGGGATATTCGCGTCGAAACGCTACAGGATCCCGGCCGAGCGGATGGCGGGCATGCCGTAGAGGATCGCGAGAACGAGCCCCTGGAGAAGCAGGCCGAACTGGACCGCGTGAACGAGGGACTGGCCGGCCTGCGTGGCCGCCCTCGCCTGCCGATCGGGGGAGCCCTGCCCGAACCTGGCGAAGAGCGGGGCGAGGACCGGCGCCCCGACCGCCCGCTCCACAGACCGAGCCAGATGGGCCCAACTGCCGCAAAGGGCCCAGGCGATGGTGCCGAGAAGCACGAAGCCCGTCAGGGCCATGAGGCCACCTTGCAGCCACCGGACGAGCCCATCCGGCCCGAGGACCAGGAGGCCGAGGAGGAGCACGAGAAGGGCGGTGTTGAGATCCGTAGCCCAACCCTGGGAGCCCTCGCGCCATGGGTTGCCAAACGGCTTGGAGGAATGGGCGGCCCAGCCCCGAGACTCCTCGCGCCCCGGGTTGACGGAAGGCTGCGAGGCATGGGCGGGCCAGGTCTGCGGGTCCTTGTGCGGCCTGGCGCTGGCCGTTCGCAGGGCGTGCTCGGCCTCCGCGGCCCGAGCCTCGGCGGAGCGGAGCTGCGCCTCGAGGGCGGCGGCCCGGGCTTCGGCGGCCTGGACCCGATGCTCGGCCGCCGCGAGGGCGTCCCGCGCCTCCTCCTCGACCTGACGGCTGCGCTCATCCACCTCCTCGAGGGCCTGGACGGTCTTGGCGATCACATCGAGCGGCGTGCTCCAGCCGGCGGGATCGGCGCGCCCCGCCGCAGCGGCGGGGGAACCGTTGCGGCGGCGGGATGACGCGAACCGGTCCCCCTGAACCGGGGCGGCCTGCGGCCTCCCCTCGCGGTGCGGCCAGGATGCCTGGGGCATGAACGACGGACTCCTGATGCTTCGGGAGTCTTAACGGGAGCGCGTAAAGACTTGATTAACCATACGGGCTCCCGCCGATGCCGCCCGTGCCGGCTCCGCGGTCCGTTTCGCGGACCGCCGTCGGGGCGCGACCGGCGGATCCTCGATCCAAGAGCCGCCCGATGCACCGTCAAGGTTAATCCACGCGAGGCCGGCCCCGCCCCCTGCGCCGGTGTTCCGGCGTGGTAATGTGCGGTCTCCACAAGGGAAGGGCGCAAGCTCCCTTGCGCCGGGCATTGTCCCTCCGCGGGCGCCCTATCATCGAGGGTCAGGCCATGAATCGACGCCATGTCACGATGCGGATGGCCCTGGCGGGCGCCCTTCTGGCCGGCATCGCCGCGACAACCCTCCCCGGCGGCGCGGCGGCCGCGGATCTCGCCGTATCCCAAAGCACGACCGACGCGGCGGATCTCGAACCGGCCGAGCGGTTCGTGCGACGCACCACGATCCGGGTCCGATCGGTCCGGGTCAGCCGTCCGCGGCAATGGTGGCAGGTCTACGACGACCCGGCGGCGCTGCGCCGGGACCAGCAGGCGGTCTACCTCCTGCAGCCGCCGCTCGGCTTCCCCTATCGTCCCTGACGGATTGGGCTTCCAGAGCCGGGTCACCGTCTCTCGTCTCCGAACGGATCCCGGCGCGGGGGCCGAGCGGGGCATCTTCACCATTCGTTTACGACGTTTGTTTACCAAGCTGCTGTTCGACCCTGCGTCAGCCCACGGTTCGGGAACGGCAGCACCCATGGCACATCTGCGATCCGCCGGATCTCGTCTGCGCGGCATGACAGGCCTCCGGCTCGTCTCCCGCCCCGTTCGGCGGACGGCCGGCGCCTCGTCTCTCCCGTCTGACATGGCAGGTCCCGTGCCGGCGACCGGCGCTTCTCCCGTGCCTGCGACCGAGGCTCCGCCCCTCCGGCTCGTCTCCGGCTTGATCCGACGCGGCGTGGTGGGTCTCCTTCTCGTGTCCCTCGCGGCCTGCGCGACCCGGCCCCTCGAGGTGCGAACCCAGACCCTCGGCTCCGAGGTTGCCGCGACGCGCGCCATCGTGCTGCCGCCCCCCGGCGGTCCCTCGATCGTGACGGTGGTGGAGCGCAACCGCACGAACGGGGTCGAGCAGGAACTCGCCCTTTCCACCGTCGGGCGGACCTCGGGCCAGAACGCGATCTACGTGACGCTCCTCGACGCGCTCGAGAGCGCCGAGGGCGACACGGATTTCATCAGGCTCCCCTCCATCTCGCGGCGCGCAATCGAGAACGAGATGGACGACCGCCTGCCCGGCATCCACATGCGGGTCTCGCCCTATTTCGTGCAGAACAAGTACGGCCCGTTCGGCTATGCGGTCGGGCGCTCGGCGCGGGGCGACACCTGCCTCTACGGCTGGCAGAACATCCTGCCCGCGGAGCGCAGCCTCCTCGAGCCCAACGGCGCCATCGCGGTGCGGGTGCGCCTGTGCGAGCCGGGAGCCCCCGAGGAAGCGCTCCTGCGGCTCATGTACGATTATTCCGTCGTCGCGCATGTTCGCTCGCCGGGCTGGAACCCCTACGGCGAGCCGCCTCCGGTGTCGCCGACCCTCGGGAGGCTGAGCGTCCCGGTCTATCCGATCAGCCGGAACGGCTTCACGCGCCCCTTGGGGCCGACGCCCACCATCGCGGCTCCCGCGACGACGATCCGTCCCGTGGTGCGGATCGAGCCGGAGCCGGTGCCGCTGAGACCTGCCGTTGCACCGGTTCCGCAAGGTCAACAACCAGGTCAACAACCCCTCGAAGGTTTTCCGACGATTCCCCCGCCCTAGAGATGACCCGCTTCAGCGGGATCGACTCGCTCGCCGCAAGTCGTTGTTCCATCGGATGATCCCGGTCCAGAGGGTCGTCGACCTTCGGTCGTCATGCTCTGGGGTTGTTCTTCTTCTCCGCAGAACAGCTCTCGTTCTTGATTGACGTATCGTCATCTCGCGAACTGGCACGTCTTCACCTTAAGACGCCCTGGTCCGACACCGGGAATATCTGTACGGTCCGGCCGCCGGCCAAAGAAATGCCTTGAAGCCACACCCAGACCGGGAGCGTGCGCTCGGAGCCGACAAGAACTGACGTTGGGGCCATCGGCCTACGCCCAGGATGATGCGAAACACGCATCCATCAGAACGCTCCGGGTGAGACCGATATCGATGGGCTGGATGTAACGCGATGCGCTTGATCTTTGCTGCCTTGCTGTGGTCGGCGGCAGCGACCGTTGTGGCCTTTCTCGTGACGCTTCCGATCAGCCCGCAGGCCCATCTCGCCGCGGGGATCGCGGTCGTGTTGGGCATGGGCCTGCTGCGGCTCTTCCACGTGGAGGGGATCTGGCGCCTCGTCGCGCTGGCGCTCGGCACCTCCATGGTGCTGCGCTACGTGTTCTGGCGGACCACGAGCACGCTCCCGCCCATCACCCAGCCGGAAGACTTCATCCCGGGCATGCTGCTCTACCTCGCGGAGATGTACAATGTCGTGATGCTGGCGCTGAGCACCTTCGTGGTGGCCCGGCCCATGCCTTCGCGTCCTCCCGTGGGAGCGCTCCCGACCCTCGTCCCGACGGTCGACGTCTTCGTGCCGAGCTACAACGAGGACCCGGAACTCCTCACCTACACCCTGGCGGCCGCGAAGGCGATGATCTAACCGCCGGGCAAGATGACGGTCTGGCTTCTCAACGACGGGGACACGGACCAGAAATGCAACGACCGCGACCCGCAGGCGGCGGCTCGCGCCCGCCAGCGGCGGGCCGAGCTCCAGACCCTGTGCGCCTCCATGGGGGTTCAGTACCTCACCCGCGAGCGCAACCTGCACGCCAAGGCCGGCAACCTCAATAACGGGCTCGAACAGTCGAAGGGCGACCTCGTCGTGGTGTTCGACGCCGACCACGCGCCCGCCCGCACGTTCCTCCAGGAGACCGTCGGCTACTTCGAGACGGACCCGAAACTGTTCCTCGTGCAGACGCCGCACTTCTTCATCAATCCCGATCCGCTGGAGCGCAATCTCGGCACCTTCCAGTCCATGCCCTCCGAGAACGAGATGTTCTACGGCCTCATCCAGCGCGGCCTCGACCGCTGGAACGCGGCCTTCTTCTGCGGATCGGCGGCGGTCCTGCGCCGCAAGGCCCTGCAGGAGACGAAGGGCTTCAGCGGCATCAGCATCACCGAAGACGCGGAGACCGCCCTCGAACTGCACTCGCGCGGCTGGAAGAGCCTCTACGTGGATCGCCCTCTCATCGCGGGCCTGCAGCCGCAGACCTTCGCGAGCTTCATCGGGCAGCGCTCGCGCTGGGCGCAGGGGATGATGCAGATCATCCGTTTCCGCTTCCCCGCGCTCAAGCCCGGCCTGACGTTCCCGCAGCGGATCTGCTACCTGTCGAGCACGATGTTCTGGCTGTTTCCGTTCAGCCGGATGATGTTCCTGATCGCGCCCCTCTTCTATCTCTTCTTCTCGCTGCAGATCTTCCAGGCCTCGGCCGAGGAATTCATCGCCTACACGTCGATCTACATGATCGTGAACCTGATGATGCAGAACTATCTCTACGGCCGCTATCGCTGGCCGTGGATCTCGGAGCTCTACGAGTTCATCCAGTCCGTCTACCTGCTCCCTGCCCTCATCGCGGTCGTCGCCAATCCGCGCAAACCCACATTCAAGGTCACGGCCAAGACCGAGAGCCTCGACCAGAGCCGCATCTCCGAGCTCGGCATGCCGTTCTTCCTGATCTTCGGCCTCCTGATCCTCGGCGTCGTCGCGACGGTGTATCGCATCGTCACCGAACCCTACAACGCGGAGATCACCCTCGCGGTGGGCGCGTGGAACATGCTCAACCTCGTCATCGCGGGCTGCGCGCTCGGCGTCGTGGCCGAGCGGAGCAGCCGCCGCCAGAGCCACCGGGTGCGCATCCAGAGGCCCTGCGAAATCGTCGTGGCGGGACGTCGGGCCCCGGGCGTCCTGCGCAACGTGTCGATCGGCGGAGCGGGGCTCGTTCTGTCCCAGACCTGGCCCGTCGGCGTCGATCAGGCCGGGCTCTGCACGATCGTGTTCCGGCCCAATGCCGATCTCGGCGCAACCGAGCTGCCCTGCGAGATCCGTCAGGTCGGCGATGGCGCGAACGGCGCCCAGGTGGGCCTGCGCTTCATCCCATCCGAGCCGATGCATTACCGCCTCATCTCGGACCTCGTGTTCTCGGATGCCGAGCAGTGGAACGCCTTCCAGCTCTCGCGCCGCAAGAATGTGGGCGTGATCGGCGGCACGCTCCGATTCTTCGGCATCGCCCTGTTCCAGATGGGCCGGGGCCTGACCTACCTTATCGGCCTGCAGAAATTGAGCATGCGCGAGGTCGAACCCATCATCGGCGCCCAGACGCCTCAAGCCCGATGAAGGACGCGCATGCGAGAGACCGAAGCCACCATCGGGGCCCCCACGTCTCGGACCCCGCGAACGATGCGCATGCCCTTCGTCGAGCCCGCCATTCGCGCCCGCATTCCTCACATCCTGCGACCCGGGAGGCATCCGTGATCGGGGCGCTGGCCGCTCGCGTTCTTCTCTGCTGCGCCCTTGCGGGGCCTGTCGCGGCGCAGCCCTTCCAGATGAGTCCCGGCAGCACGCCCGCGCCCGCCGTCGAGCCCCCCGTGGAACGCCCGCTCCCGCGCCGGCAGCGCCGCCGGTCGCGAGCCTCCAGGCGGCCCCGTTCCAGATCGATCCGAAATCCGCTCCCCGCACGGGGCCGACTGCGCCCGAGCCCCCGCCGCCCCGCACCGGCCAGACCGCGCCCGAGCCCCAGCCTCCGCGCACCGGGCAGACAGCGCCCGAGCCTCCGGCTCCGCGCATCGCCGTCCCGGACCGGCCGATTCCTGCGGCGGAGACGCCCCGCGATGTCGTCCGCGACGTAGGTCGTCCGATCGTGCCCCTCGGGGCCCTGCGCCTCGAAGGCGAAAGCGACAGCCGCAGCTGGACCCTTTACCTCACCGCCGCCGAGGCCGCCCGCGCGGGCGCATTCGCGATCGAGTTCAAGAATACCGTTCTCGTGATGCCGGAGGTCTCGCGCCTTCGCGTGACCATCAACGGCGAGACGCTCCTCACGAACCCGATCAACTCTCCGACGGAATTCACCCGCGCGACGGCCCCCCTGCGGCCGGGGCTCCTGCGGGCGGGGGAGAACAGCATCCGGATCGAGGTCTTCCAGCGGCACCGGGTCGATTGCACGATCAAGGGCACCTACGAGCTCTGGACCGACATCGACCCGGCCGCCACGGGCTTCACCTTTTCGGGTCCGACGCCTGGCGTCACGAACCTCCAGGAACTGCCCGCCATCGGCTTCGACCAGCGCGGCATCACCCGGATCGCCGTGACGGCGCCCGGGAGCGCCCGCCCCGAGGTGCAGGACCGGGTCATGCGTCTTGCGCAGGCGATTGCCCTGCGCGGCCGGTATGCCCATCCGGTCGTGACCGTGGGTGAAGGCGCGCCCGGTCCCGCGGAGGCGGGAACGCTGCGGGTGGTGCTTGCCCGGGCCGAAGAGTTGCGCGGCATCCTCCCCTCCGTGCCGTCCGACGCTGCAGCAAGGCCCTTCGCGGGGTTCACGGCGCCGGGGCTCCTCGTGGTGTCCGGCGTCACCTGGCCGGAGCTCGACGAGGCGATCGCGCTCGTGGGAGCAGCCGGCAGTGTTGGAGCATCCGGCAGCCCTGGCGGACTCGGGGCGTCCCTTCCGACCGCCTCCTGGTTCGCGCCCGATGCTCCTCTGATTCGCGGCGAGGAGGAGATCTCCTTCGCGAAGGCCGGGATTCCGACGACCGAGTTCTCCGGCCGGCGGCTGACCACCCGGCTCCTCTTCGCGCTGCCCGCGGATTTCTACGCCAGCAACCAGGGCGAGGCCGTGATCGCCCTCGACGGCGCCATCGCCCAGGGGGTTCGTCCCCGCAGCCGGATCGACGTCTACGTGAACGGGCAGATCAGCGCCACGGCCCCGATCGGCACGGACCGGCGCAACTTCGATCGCTTCCCGATCCGGGTCTCGATGACCCACTTCAAGCCCGGCCTCAACACGCTCGTGATGGAGGCCGTTCTCGATACCCGGGCGGACGAGATCTGCTCGCCCGGGACCCTGTCGGCGGGCCCGCCGCGACTGGCCCTCTTCGACAGCACGGTGCTGCGCATCCCGCGCTTCGCCCGCATCGGCCGGCGCCCGGACCTCGCCGCACTGGCCCTCGCGGGGCCGGTTCCCGCAGGGGACGAGCCGCTGTCCCTCGTGCTGCTGCGCCCCTCGATGGAGGTCCAGTCCGCCGCCGCGACCCTCATGGCGCGGCTTGCCGTCCAGAGCGGCAGAGCGGTCCCGTTACGGACCCGGAACTTCGCCGAAGCGGGGACGGGGCCGGCGCTGTTCGTCGGCGCTGCTTCCGACGCGCCGACCGAGCTTCTCCAGCGCCTCGATCTCTCCGCGAACCTCCAGCGCGGCTGGGCCGCCGCACTGGCTGCAGCGGCCCCGGAGCCGCAGGCGGCCCAGCCGTCACAGGGGGCTCAGACCCCGCCGCGCCCCTCCGACCTGCCCGCCGTGCCCACGGCCGCCTCGAACGACGAAATCCGGTCCCGCTGGAGGAACGGCAGCGGCGGCGCCGGCCTATGGGGCAGCTTCAGCTTCGCGGCCGTGGAGGAATGGGCGGGCCGGATGGTCCAGAACGCGCGCACGGCCCTGACGCCCCGCCTGGAGGGGCCGGGCACCTACGAGCCCCCGGGCGGCACGCGATGGCTGATGGCCGAAGGGAGCGACCCCGCCCGAACGGCGAGCTGGACCCTCGTGACAGGCCCGACGGAAGCCGCCCTGCGGGACGGCATGGCCCAGGCCGCCAAGCCGCCGGTCTGGGCTCAGGTCGCCGGCCGCGTCGCGGTGCTGCAGTCCCAAGGGGACGCGATCGGCGTAGAGAAGGCTGTCTCCTTCGATTTCATGCCGACCCAGCCGCTGAACCCTGCGAACCTGCGGCTGGTGGCAGCGAATTGGCTTGCGGCGAACATGGCCCCTTACGCGATTCTCATCATCCTGAGCTGCATCGGCCTGGGGCTGACGACCTACGCTTTCGTCGGGCAGGCGGGACGGCGGTGATGGGGATGTCTCGCACCGTCCATTCCTGGATTGTGGGCGGGAGGCCGGCGATGGCGGTGCCTCGCACAGGACGCTCCCGTCCGGCAGGCGGGATCCCTCGGGGACGGCTCGCTCCGACAGCTCCCCTTGCGGGTCTCCTCACCGCTCTCTTGAGCCTCGCCCTCCTGGTCTCTCCCGCATCGGCCCGCAACCCCGAACCTCTCAAGATCGTCGGCACCCTCAAGGCCGAGGATTGGGAGGGCTACCGCTCGCGCTTCGTCGAGGGCTCGGGCCGGGTGGTCGACGACGCCAACGGCCGGATCAGCCACAGCGAGGGGCAGGGCTACGGCCTCCTCCTGGCGCTTGCGGCCAACGATCGGCGCACCTTCGAGCAGATCTGGACCTTCACGAAAACCGAGTTCCTGATCCGGGACGACGGCCTCGCGGTCTGGAAGTGGAATCCGTCCTCCACCCCACCCGTGCAGGACAGCAACAACGCCAGCGACGGGGACATCCTCATCGGCTATGCCCTCGCCCGGGCGGGCGCCGCCTGGAACGAGCCGCGCTTCGTGGCGGCGGCGCGCGGGCTCGTCGCGGCCATCGGCAAGCACATGCTCCGCGAGCAGGGAGGGCGACTCGTTCTCCTGCCCGGCGCCTCCGGCTTCACCGACAAGGACCGCCCGGACGGGACCGTCGTCAACCTCTCCTACTGGGTCTTCGAGGCCTTCCCGGTCTTCGCGACCCTGGACCCCGATCACGATTGGCAGCGCCTCGGGAAGGACGGGCTCGCTCTCCTCGCCGCCGGCACCCGCAACGCCGCGTCTCTGCCGCCGGACTGGCTGGCCCTGCCCCGCAGCGGCAACGCCAGACCGGCCGAGGGCTTCCCGCCGACCTTCGGTTACAATGCGTTAAGGATACCCCTTTACCTTATCCGTGCCGGTCTCACCGACGTGCCGTGGCTGAAGGTCGTTCGGCAGCGCTGGGCGGGCGGCATCGCCGTCGTGGACGTCGCCACGGGGAGCGTGCAAGAGACGCTCCCGGCAAAGGGATACGGTATGCTGGCTTCCCTCATCGATTGCGCCGCCTCCTCGCAGCGCCTTCCCGCCGAGGACCGCACGCTTCAGCCCGACCTCTATTATCCCTCGACCCTGAAACTGCTCGCCCTGTCCGCCGTCGCGGAGCGGTATCCGCGATGTCTCTAGTGCGCATCCCGAGAGTGCTCGCCCGATCCGAGCCCGCTACCCAATCTGCCATCCGCATTCCGACGATGCTCGCCCGGTCGGAGCCGGCTCCCCGGTCTGCCGTCGGGGTCCCGGCTGTGCCTGGCCTGACGGCCATTGCGGCACGGTGCCTGCCATGTCGGTAGTTCGTGTCCTGGCCGTGCTCGCGCTTCTGGGCGCGACGGGCTCGGCGCTCACGCAGACCTCCAGCCGCGGGCCCCAGGAAGTCGGGGCGCCCGCGCCGCAGGCGATCGACGAAGCGGCGCTGCGCTATTTCGCGTCGCAGGGCGACACCCGACACCCGACGCCTCGAGGCCGAGATCGCGCGCCTGCGCGCCCTCTACCCGAACTGGACGCCGCCCAGGGACCTCTTCGGCCCGGTCGCCGAAGGGGACGAGCGACTCGAGGAACTCTGGAAGCTCTACGGCGAGGGGCGCGTGAGCGAGGCCCGCGCCGCCATCGCGGCCCGCAAGACCGAGGATCCCCGCTGGGAGCCGCCGCGCGAGCTGATCGCGGCCCTCGATGAGGCCGAGGCCCGGCGCCGGATCGCGAACGCCGCCGATAACGGCCAGTGGCGCACGGTGCTCACGACGGCGACCGATACCCCGAACCTTCTGACCTGCGCCAATGTCGATACCCTCTGGCGGGTCGCCGAGGCCTTCATGCGCACGGAGCAGGCGGACCGGGCGCGGGACGTCTACATCTACATCGTCACGAAATGCGCCGATGCGGGCGAGCGGCTCGCGACCGTGCAGAAGGCCCTCGACCTCCTGCCCGAGGAGCGGATCGGCGAACTCCTGAAGCACGAGCAATCGGGCGAGTTCGCGCCGATCCGCGACGAGCTCGCCCGCCGCCGCGTCGCGCGCGCCTCGCAGGATCCGAAGCTCATCGCATCCGCAGACGATCTCGCGGTCGCCGAACGTCTCGCCCTCGCCTCCGCGGAGCCCGCGAACGCGCTGATGCTCGGCTGGTATCACTACAGACACGCGGATTTCACCAAGGCGGTGCCCTGGTTCAAGGCGGCGCTCGAGCGCAACGGCGGGCCGAAGGCCGCGGAGGGACACGTCCTGTCCCTTCACGCCCTCAAGCGCTTCCTCGAAGCCGAGGCGATCGCCTACGAGTGGCGCGACAAGACGCAAGAGAACATGCGCGCCTATCTCGAGGTGGTCGCGGCCCTCTTCAGCGTCGACCCGCCCCTGAAGGTTCCGGTCCCGACGGTGCAGCGGGTGGTCCCGGTGGTGGTTCAGGAGCAGAACGCCAACGCGGCCCAGGGCCTCGGATGGTTCGCGTTCAACACCTGCCAGACGCGATCGAGCGAGGCCTGGTTCGAGATGGCGCTGGGCTGGAAGCCCGACGAGGAGCCGGCGGCCTATGGGCTCGCGGTCTCGCGCCTGCGGCTCAACGACATGAGCGGCGTCCGCGCGATCATGCGGACCTGGCAGACCCGCTCGGAGCGGATTGCAAACCTGCTCACGCGCCGGGAGCGCAGCGTCTCTCCCTGCGACCGCCTGCCCCCGGGCCGCAACCGCACGCAAGCCTCCCCCCAAGGCGCCCCCCCGGTGGGGAGCGAGGATCCGATCGCGACCGGGTCCGTGGCGGGCGAGCGCCCCGCGGATCCGCCCGTCTCCATTCCCCGCCCGGACGCCGGAGCGCGGGAGACGCGCGCGGTTCCCGAAGCAATCCTCGCCCGACGGGCCGATGTTGCCCTGGAGGCAGGAGCGGAGCCCCCGGCGGCTTTCGCGAGCGGCGGCTCCCGGGGGCAGGATTCGGGCACCACGACGGCGGCGGCTCGCGTGAGCGGCGGACGCTGCGGCGCTCCGCGGGCGATCCGGACCCTCTCGCCCCAGGCCGCGCTGACGCTCGGCTGGTGCCTCATGGAGGCCGACCGGCCCCTCGAGGCCGCCCCCGCCTTTCAGCAGGCGGCGGAACTCGGGGATGCACGCATCCGCCAGGAGGCCGCCTACGGCCGCACCCTCGCCTATCTCCGCAAGGATCTCACGGCCCAGGCCGCGGTCGCCGCGACCGATGCGCCGCAAAGCCGCCAGCGCAACGCCGAGCTCAACGCCACCGTCCTGGCCCAGCGCGCGCTTGCGGCCTTCCGGGACGGGCGCTACGTGGAAGCGATCCTCGCGCTCGACGACCGGGCGCGCTTCGCCCCCGAGCAGAACGACCTTCTGATCCTGCGGGGCTACAGCTATCTGCGCCTCGGGCGCGCGAGGGATGCCGAGACGATCTTCCGGGCGGTCCAGCGCACCGGCGGAGGCGACGAGGCCACCGCAGGCCTGGCTGCCGTTGCGGAAACATCCGGCCAGTTCCGGTAAAGCGAAAACCCAGGCCGCCAAGTACTGCGCCTCGATCGGTGCAGGCTTAACCTCGGGATAACATGGTCTAAAGGCGCGCTGGTCTTGCAAGTCTGGACCCAATATGGTGCGACGCCTTTCACCGCTCCGCCGGCTGCCGGCTGGCAGGCGAGTTGGACGATTCCATGCCTCTGCTCTTCTATGGCGCCATCGCCTTCCTGATCCTGCTGATTGCCGTCGTGCTCATGATGATCCGCACGGTCGACCAGGAGGACGAATCGCTTCGCCCTCCGGCCCCTCGCCCGGCCGGGGACGACCGGGCGCGACCCGTCGCGACAGGGCACGAGGCCTGGAGCGCCAGCTTCGCGGCTCCGGGGGCCGAGCCTCTCGCGCCGCCGAGCCCCTTCCCTGCACCCCTTCCCTTGCCTGCGCCCTTGTCCGCACCACTCCCCGCCGCGGCTCACCGCGTCTCCCTCGATGGGCCTGCCGTCCCCGCGATCCTGCCCACCGGGCCGCTCGCCGGCAGGGTTTCCTTCGACGAACAGGATGCCTTGGCGGAGCGCAACGACACCCTCTGGGATCTCGTGGTGCAGCTGCGCGATCACGTGGAGCACCTGCGCGGCGAGCGCGCGGCTCAGGCCGAGGAGATCAAGCGGCTGCGCGTGGCCCTGGCCGATGCGGCGCACGAGTTGAAGGTGCTCCGGGCGAACGCCCTGTCGCCGGCCGAGGCCACCCAGTCCCGCCGCATCAAACCCCCGACGGGCCCGCAGGTCCACTGAGCGGAACCGGCGACCGAGCGGGAATCCGCGGCGCAACTTCGACCATGGCAGATGACGAGACGGGGTGACGCTCGCCGGCGCCGGCTTCCGATCGCCCCCGCGGCTCTCGTCGGACTTCCCCGCTTCGATCCGTTCAGACCCCGGTCACCCGCGGGGCGGGCTTCTGCGGAGCCCCGCGCCACGAGCCGCCCTGCATCCGCGTGGGCTTGGCATCGGCAAAACGCGTATCGGGCGAGGGCGCCCAGGCGCGCGGCTCGAACGAGGGCGAGGCGGGCGCCCGGGCCTGGATCGGGTACTCGTCCCACTGGTCGTGCCAGAAATCCTCCACGGCCTTGGGCTGCGGAACCTGTCGCGCGACCCTGACTTCGAGCAGCGAGGCGAGACCGGCGAGACCGGCGCAGAGCAGACCGCCCACGAGGCACACCGCGGCGGTGGTGAGATGCCAGCTCGTCGGCCCCACATCGGCATAGATGCGCACCGCCAGCAGGACCATCACGACAGAAGACACGGACAGCCCGAGCTTCGGCCTCAGGACCGAGAGGATCACGAGCCCCCCGAGGCCACACAGGAGCAGCATCTGCAGGCTGGCGTTCTCACGCAGGATGGGCTCCACAACGAACTCCGTGCCAGAAGCGCCCGCGCAGCGGGCCGGGCAAGCCCGCGGGTGATCCGCCCGACTCGTCTCGGAGGGTAAGACTCGGCCGCTCCCGGACAAGTCGGCCGGGCTTCGGCATCATGGCCTAGGGCGAGCCGTTCGCTTCGGCATACCGGCAGCCGGGGACGACGCCGCCCCGCCCCTCGGGCATGCACCCCTGCGCACGCGCCGCCGATGCGCCGGGTGTCCAACCGGCTCACCGCCCGGGCGGCGGCAACCATCCGTTAACCCTAATGCTTTCTGGTGGGACGGTCCGATTCGCGAACCATCCTGTGCGGGGTCCCATGGTCCATCCGTTCCTCCGTGCCGGGATCGCCTTGGCTGCGACCATCGCCGGCGTGGCGATCGTGGGCGGAATCGATCCGACCCAGCCGGCCGTCGCGCTCACGGCGCCCTCCAAGGCTCTCTCGAAGACGTCCCTCGCAAAGGCACCTTTGGCGGTGTCCAGGCCCACGTCCTGCGCCGGCTGCGATGCCGAGCCGTTCCGCATGAAGCTGTCCGATCTCGCGGCTCGGCCCCTTCCCCCGGCCCCGGCCAAAGCGACGTCCCGCATTCCCGCATTCCCGATCCGCTGATCGGGCATCCCGGGTTACGGCCGCGCGGTTCCGCTGATCCTCCGAGGCCACGATCCAGCCTGCGACTTTCGCGCCCACATCCCGTGCAGGCGCGCCGCTTCCATGTGTGCTTCCGCACCGTAAAGCACCTCAAGCTGGGCGACGTTGTCCTCGTCGGCAGGGAAGACGTCCGAGTGGTTTCAACACCCCTTGTGGTCTCTCGCGCAGTTGTTCCCTGCCGACGGGCTGGATCGCCTTCCGCATTGTGACGCAGCCCCGATAGACGGTTTCGCTCGTTGTGGTCGAGAATGGGAGCACGGTCATGGGTTTGTTGCAGCATTTGTTCAGCGGTCGGGTTCAGCTGCGGCATCACCGGCATCTGGCCGCCACGGGCAGCTTTTCGACCCCGGTCGAGGTCGCCCCCGAGCACCAGGAGGCGCTCGAAGCCGTGGTGGGCGGGCGCAGCGCGAGCGGCGCGCTCCACGAGTGCACCGCCTTCCTGGTCCCCGAACCCGCCGACCTCGATCAGCCCGGCTCGGTTGCCGTGCACATCGGGGGCTACAAGGTCGGCCATCTCGCGCGTGCGGAGGGCGAGCGCTACCGGCGCTTTCTCGCGGCCTCGGGTCGGCCTGGGCCTGCGCTGTGCGATGCGCTGGTGAGCGGCGGCTGGGCGCGCGAGGAGGGCCAGGGCTACTTCGTCCTGCGCCTCGATCTCGCTTGGTCCCTGCGCTTCCAGGAAGAGGTCCCCATGGAAATCGCCGCGTAACGACGGCCGTTCCCGTCAGGTGCAATTCCACTCCGCAGCGATGAGCCGGCAAACGAGCCCGCGGGTCATCGTGGCTCGGTTTCCCACGTCGGTCATCGAGGCGGGGTTCGCCTCCCGTCCGCCTGCCAGTAGCAAGCCGCATTTGACGCTTGAACCCGGCTTGCCTTCCACCTGACATCCTTCGGATGGCCTGGAGGAACCCGGCTTCCCCTTCACCTGACGTGCTTCGGTGATCGCTTGGGGAACCCGGCTTCCCCTGCGCATGCACTCGGGGCACGATGGTCCGCCATCGTCCGAGGAATCCATGCCTTGTTCCCCGTCGCGCCGCTCGTTTCTTGCCGCCTCCGCGACTGCGGTGACGGGTCTTGCTCTTCCCGGGCTCTCGCGCGCCGCGTCGCGTCCCATCGTGACGCATGGCGTGCAATCCGGCGACGTCTCGGGCGGTCAGGCCGTGATCTGGGCGCGGGCGGATCGACCGGCGCGCATGGAGCTCGAATTGTCGACCCGCTCGGACTTCTCGGCACCGTTCGGGTCCCGCAGCATCGAGGCGCTGCCCGATGCGGATTTCTGCGCCAAGGCGCTCGTGACGGACTTGCCCCGCGGCGAGACGCTGTTCTACCGCGTCCGCTTCCGCGACCTCGCGGATGTGAACGGCGTGAGCGAGCCGGCGACCGGACGTCTGCGCACCGCGCCCATGGAGAGGCGCAACGTGAGCTTCGTGTGGTCGGGCGACACGGTCGGCCAGGGCTGGGGCATCGACGAGGCTCGCGGCGGCATGACGATCTACGCCGCCATGCAGCGCGACGAACCCGATTTCTTCATCCATTCCGGCGACACGATCTATGCCGACAACCCCTTGAAAGCCGAGGTCCCGCTCCCCGACGGAACGATGTGGCGCAACCTCGTCACGGAGGAGAAGGCGAAGGTCGCCGAAACCCTCGACGAGTTCCGCGGCCAGTGGCGCTACAATCTCCTCGACCGGCATCTGCGCGCCTTCAACGCGGAAATCCCCATGCTCGCGCAATGGGACGATCACGAAGTGGTCGACAATTGGTATCCCTCCAAGCTCCTCGACGCCGATCCGCGCTACACGGAGAAGCGCGTCGCGGTTCTGGCCGAGCGCGCCGCGCGGGCGTTTCACGAATACGTGCCGATCGCCGCGAACCCGCAAGAGGCGCGCCGCGTCTACCGCACGGTGGCCTACGGGCCATTCCTCGACGTGTTCTTCCTCGACATGCGCAGCTACCGCGCCGCCAACGGTCCGAACCGGCAAAGCACGGAGGGACCCGAGACGGTGTTCCTTGGAAGCGATCAGCTCGCCTGGCTCAAGCGCGAACTGAAGGCCTCGCGGGCGACCTGGAAGGTGATCGCGGCCGACATGCCGCTCGGCCTCGTGGTCTACGACGATTTCCGCGCGCGCGCGCGCTCGGAGGCGGTCGCGCAGGGCGAGGGCCCGCCGCTCGGGCGCGAACTCGAATTCGCGGGGCTCCTCGCCTTCCTGAAACAGGAGGGCATCCGCAACATCGTTTGGCTCACGGCGGACGTGCATTACACCGCGGCCCACCGCTACGACCCGGCCCGCGCCGTGTTCCAGGATTTCGACCCGTTCTGGGAATTCGTATCGGGGCCCCTGCATGCGGGAACCTTCGGGCCCAATCCTCTCGATCCCACCTTCGGGCCCGAGATCGTGTTCCAGAAGGTCCCGCCGGCCGGCCAGTTCAACCTCGCGCCATCGGCCGGGTATCAGTTCTACGGCCATGTGGGCATCGAGGGGCAGAGCCAGCGGATGACCGTCACCCTCAAGGATGCGAGCGGCGCCTCGTTGTGGGCGACGACGATCGATCCCGTGATCTAGGATGGTGACGATGCCGGCGGCGCCTCGCTCCGGACGCGCCCCCTCTCCCGCTCGCGGGGAGAGGGGACGGAATTCCGGCGCTACCGTCCGTCGGCCCCAAGACGCTGATATGCGTATTCCGCCATCGCGAGATCGAGGGCCGCGAAGCCGACCGATTTGAAGGCCGTGATCTCCTCGTGCGAGCGGCGCGAGGAGCCGGTCGCGCCCGCGAGCGTCGCGAAATCGCCGATGAGCGCCTCCGGCCCGATCAGTCCCGCGCGAATGGCCTGCAGAACCTCGCCGCCTTTCTCGAGCACGCCCTCGCGGGTGTCGGCATAGAGGCTCGTCCGCGGGAACAGGGCGGGCTCGACCTCCGCCATCATCGCCGTGAAGGAGCCCATGAGGGTGAGATGGGTGCCGGGGCGGACATCCTCGGCGGCGATGATGGGCGCGGCGGCGCTCGTCACGGTGACGACGACGTCCGCCTGCCGGACTTCCGCCGCAAGCTCGTCCCCGACGCGGAACGCCGTTTGGTGCTCGCGGGCGAGATCCGCGACGATGCGCGCAGCCTTCTCGCGATGGCGGCCATGGATCACCACCTCGGCGAAGGGGTGGACGGCGAGATGGGCGGCGGCGAGTTCGGGCGCGAGCGATCCCGTGCCGACGACGAGGAGGCGACGGGCGTCGGCCCGCATGAGCCGGCGGCTCGCGGCAGCGCCGAGCGCCGCGGTGCGCCGCGCCGTCAGGCTCAAGCCGTCGAAGAGCGCAAGGAGTCCGCCGGTTCCCTTGTCGAAGAGCGCGACCACGCCGCCCGCGATGGTGGGCAGGCCCCGCGCCGCGTTGCCGGCATAGGCGGTGAGCAGTTTGACCACCATGAAGCCCGAATCGCTCCAGGCCGGCATGATGAGCAGCGCATCGGATTCCCCGGAGGGCAGGTGATGATGGCGCTGCGGGGAGACCACCGCGGGAGCACCGGCCGCAAGCCTCACTTCGAGAGCCGGGACGAATTCACCATAGGGTGTGAGGCGCGCCAGTTCCTCGGCGCCGATCAGTTGAACCGTCACGATGGTGTCGAGCTCCGTTGCCGGTCTGCGTTGTCGTTTTGTTGAACCGTCACGATTGTTCCAAGCCCCCGTTGTTGATCGCGTTAGAGCATTTTCGAGTGAGGTGGACCCGGCTCACGTCAAGAAAATGCGACCGCTCAGAAGCGAGAGCTGATTCCACGTAAGAGAAATCAGCTCCAGTCCAGGATCGAGCCCGCGCATTATGGGACAGGCCGCCCGTCCGTGAAACGGCCGGAGGCAACGATGTACCCCCTGACCTAACCGGGCATGGAAGGCAGCGCCTCATTCGCCCTCATTCCGGCCTCCAGGCCTGCTTCCAACCGGCGCCAAGCCTCCTCCCCCGCAGGCAATCCAAAGCGCAGGCGATGGGGATTGTCCTGGAAATGCCGGATCCACACGCCCTGCCGGCCGAGCGCGGCGAACAGCGCCGCTGCGCGCGGCGTTTCGATCGTCCGGTAGAGGGAGGTGCCATGGGCCTGCGCGCCGGTGACGCGCGCCAGGAGTTCCGCCAAGCGCCTGGAATCCGCCCGCCGCGCCCCTGCGGCCGAAGCGAACCACGCATGATCGCGCAAGGCGAGGCGGCCGACCGCGAGCGCCGGGCCCGACACCGCCCAGGGGCCGAGCGCCTCGCGCAGGCGCTCGGCCAAGGGTGGCCCCGCGATTGCAAAACCGAGCCGGAGGCCCGCGAGGCCATAGGTCTTCCCGAAGGAGCGCAGAACCACGATGTTCCCGGGCAGGCCGGGCACCAGGGATTCCCCGGGGCCGAAATCCGCGAAAGCCTCGTCGACGACGAGGAGGCCGCCACGCCTCTCCATGGCTTCAGCCATGCCAAGGAGGATGTCGCGACCGAGAACGCGGCCGTCCGGATTGTTGGGATTGACCACGACGAGGGCTTCGACCCTCTCGGGCTCTGGCAGTACGGCGATGTCCGAGACGCGATGTCCCCCGGCCTGCCAGGCCCGGGCGTGCTCCGCATAGGTGGGTCCGAGCACCGCGACGGATCCCGGCTCCCGCAAGCGGGGAAGGAGGCCGATCAGCACCTGCGTGCCGGGCGCGGCGACGACGAGCGCGGGGTCGTGGGCTCCGTAGGCTTCCGCGGCGGCGCGTTCGAGATCGGCGAGGTCGTCAGGCGTGGGCAGCCGCCGGAAGAGGTCGGGGGTGAGTTCCGGCACGGGATAGGGTACGGGGTTGATCCCTGTCGATAGGTCGATCCAGGGCTCCGGCGCTGCGGGAAAGAGCCGCCTCGCCTCGCCGAGATCACCCCCATGCCACACACCCGCCTCAGCCATCCCCCTCAGCGCCCCATGCCATATTCCCGCCTCGGCCACCTTTAAGCACCGCCATGCTCCTCGACACCCTGCCGCTTCTGGCCCTTGCCCTCGTGGTCGAGGTCCTCGCGGGCTATCCCGGCCGCCTATACGCCGCCATCGGTCATCCCGTCACGTGGATCGGCGCAGGGATCGCGGCTCTCGACCGGGGCCTGAACCGGGAGGCGTGGGGGCCCGGGCGACGACGTGCCGCGGGCGTGCTGGCGCTTGCCGTTCTCCTCGGCACGACGGGGCTCCTCGCCATAGCGATCGAGGCGGCGCTGCTCGGCTTCGGGCTTGCCGGGATTGTCGTCCTCGCCGTTCTCGCGAGCAGCCTGCTGGCTCAGCGCAGCCTCGACGAGCATGTCGGCGCGGTCGCGGAGGGCCTGCGGGCGCGCGGGCTCGAAGGCGGGCGCGGGGCCGTGTCGATGATCGTGGGACGCAACCCCCAGACCCTCGACGAGGCCGGCGTCTGCCGCGCCGCTATCGAGAGCCTCGCGGAGAATTTTTCGGATGGGATCGTGGCGCCCGCCTTCTGGATCGGCCTCGGCGGCCTTACGGGCGGGGTGCTCTACAAGGCCGCGAACACCGCCGACAGCATGATCGGCCACCGCACGCAGCGGCACGAGGCCTTCGGCTGGGCGGCGGCGCGCTTCGACGACCTCGTAAATCTCCCGGCCTCGCGCCTCGCGGCGCTGCTCCTCGTGACGGCTGCTGCGCTCCGCCGCGATGCGTCGCCGCGAGGTGCGTGGCGGGCCGTGCGGCGGGACGCGCGCCATCACCGTTCGCCCAATGCCGGCTGGCCCGAAGCCGCGATGGCGGGCGCGCTGGGCTTGCGCCTCGCGGGCCCCCGGGTTTACGGCGAGACCCGCGTCGAGGACCGATTCATGGGAGACGGACGGGCGGATGCCGACGCGGCCGATATCGAGCGCGCGCTCGGGCTCTACCGCACGGCCTGCGGGCTCCTCATCGCGTCGGCGGCGGGTCTCGCAGTCTTCACTTGGCTCGTCGTACGCTGATGCGGATTCTCACTGGTGCCCGTCTCCCCTCGTGCTCGTCTCATCGCGCGCTGATCGCAAGGAGCCGGTCGCAATCGATGTGAGCCTCAAGGTGATCGGCGAGGCGATCCAGGATGCCGTCGACGAGGGGTTCGTAGGCGAGGTCGCTGCCTTCCGCGCCGAGCATCGCGAGCCAGCGCGCGCGCTGGCGGTCGTCGGCGAAGAGGCCGTGGAGATACGTGCCGGCGACGCGGCCGTCTTCCGACACGGCGCCGTCGAGGCGCCCGTCGGACAATCGCGCGAAGGGGCGTTCGCAGCCGGCGCCTTTCGTCTCGCCGATATGCATCTCGTAGCCGGCAAGCGATGTACCGTCGGGCAGGGAGATGCCCGTGACGGCCTCCAACCGCTTCGTCGCCGTGAGCGTCGTCGCGACGTCGAGCAGGCCCAGGCCCTCGACCGCGCGGCCCGCCGGGCCCTCGATGCCGTGCGGGTCCTCCACCCGCGTGCCGAGCATCTGGTATCCGCCGCACAGGCCCAGCACCCGTCCGCCGCGGCGACAATGCGCCTTGAGGTCGATGTCCCAGCCCTGCTCGCGGACGAACAGGAGGTCGTCGATGGTGGTCTTCGACCCCGGCAGCAGCACGAGCGCGGCGTCCCCCGGAAGAGGCTCCCCGGGCTCGACCAGGATGACCCGGACGCCGGGCTCCTCGCGCAGGGGATCGAGATCGTCGAAATTGGCGATCCGCGGCGTCACGGGAACCGCGATGGTGACGGGCCCGCCGCGGCTCGCCCGGCGCAAGCCGAGGCCATCCTCGGCCGGCAGGCGCGCGGCATCGGCGAAGTGCGGCACGAGGCCGAGCGCGGGCCAGCCTGTGCGCTCGGCGACGATCCGCATGCCGCTCTCGAACAGCGAGGGATCGCCGCGGAAGCGGTTCACCACGAAGCCGCGGATCATCGCGGCATCCTCGGGATCGAGCACCGCGCGGGTGCCGACGAGGCTCGCGATCACGCCGCCGCGATCGATGCAGCCGACGAGCACCACGGGCACATCGGCAGCGCGCGCGAAGCCCATATTGGCGATGTCGCCCGCGCGCAGGTTCACCTCGGAGGCGGAGCCCGCGCCCTCGACGAGGACGAGATCGGCCTCGCCCGAGAGGCGCGCGAAGCTGTCCAGCACGGCCTCCAGAAGCCGCGGCTTCCAGGCCTGGTATTCCCGCGCCTTCGCGGTGCCCGCCATGCGGCCTTGCACGACCACCTGCGAGCCGATCTCGCTCTGCGGCTTCAGGAGCACCGGGTTCATGTGCACGCTCGGCGGAACGCCTGCGGCCCGGGCCTGGAGCGCCTGCGCGCGCCCGATCTCGCCGCCATCCGCGGTGACGGCGGCGTTGTTCGACATGTTCTGCGGCTTGAAGGGGCGCACGCGCAGGCCCCGGCGCGCGAAGAGGCGGCAGAGGCCCGCGACGAGGAGGGACTTGCCTACGTCGGAGCCCGTCCCCTGGATCATGAGCGCGCGCTTCGCCATCAGACGGCGGTCCCTTCCCACATTCTTACGCTTACCGAGCCGCGATGCATCGTCGTCAGAACTCGATGCCTTCCTGTGCTTCAACGCCCGCCGATCCGCCCCTCATCATCTCAGAACTCGATGCCTTCCTGGGCCTTCACGCCGGCTGCAAAATGGTGCTTCACGAGGCTCATCTCGGTCACGAGATCCGCGGCCTCGATCAGCTCCGGCTTCGCGTTGCGTCCCGTGACCACCACATGCAGATCGGACCGCCGCACCCTCAGGGCCGCGACCACATCGGTGAGCGGCAGGTACTCGTAGCGCAGCGCGATGTTGAGTTCGTCGAGCACCAGGAGACGGATGTCGTCCCGCGCCATCAGCTCGCGCGCCTTGCCCCAGGCGCGCTCGGCCGCCGCCACGTCGCGCGCTCGGTCCTGCGTCTCCCAGGTGAAGCCCTCGCCCATGGTGTGCCACTCGATCTGATCGCCGAAGCGGTTCAACGCGAGGCGCTCGCCGGTTTCCCACGCTCCCTTCACGAACTGCACGACGCCGACGCGGAACCCCCGTCCGAGCGCCCGGAGCATGAGCCCGAACGCCGCCGTGGATTTGCCCTTTCCGGAGCCGGTATGAACAATGAGCAGGCCCTTCTCGACCGTCTTCGAGGCGACCTCGCGGTCCTGAACCTCCTTGCGCTTCATCATCTTGGCGCGGTGGCGCGCGGCTTCGTCGTTTGAGGTCATGGCTGTTTATTTCACCGTCAAAGGGAGGCCCGCGACCATCATGACGACGCGCCCGGCGCGGGAAGCGAGGCGCTGATGCAGGAGGCCCGCGTGATCGCGGAAGCGCCGCGCGAGAGCGTTGTCGGGCACGATGCCGAGGCCCACCTCGTTCGAGACCAGAACGAGCGGACCGGGAGCCGCGGCGCAAGTCTCGTCCAGATCCGCCACGGCCGCGGCGACGTCGTGCTCGGCGAGCATCACGTTGGTGAGCCAGAGCGTGAGGCAATCGACGAGGATCGGCAGGCCTGCGGGCGCGCCTCGGATGGCCACTGCGAGGTCGAGGGGCGCATCCCGCGTGATCCAGCCCGGGGAACGGCGCTCCCGGTGCAGCGCGATGCGCTGGCGCATCTCGTCGTCGAAGGCCTGCGCGGTCGCGATGTAGAGCCAGGGGCCGGCCTGCGCCTCGACCAGGCCTTCCGCATGGCGGCTCTTGCCCGAGCGCGCGCCGCCGAGAACGAGCGTCAGGCGGGGGATGGGCGGGGCATCGGCGATCATGGGGGCTTGCTATAGCGGCCGGAGGGGCGGCGCGCACCCCCACCCCCTCTCCTCACGCACGTCGCCCTTCCCCTGTTTACGGGGAGAGAGCCGGGGTGAGGGGCGGGTCCGTGAGGCGCGCAGCCTCCACGTGCACTAGCCCGTAGCCTCCCATCGGACACATCGAGTTCCCCCGACCGGCCCCTCACCCTAGCCCTCTCCCCGCTCGCGGGGAGAGGGAACGCGCCGCGCGGGGTGCCCGACCCCGTTGCCGCGGGACCCCCAAGCGTCTAGTGTCGCCGCGACGGTGCCCCGGTGACGGGGTGAAAAGGGAATGCGGTGAGACACCGCGGCTGCCCCCGCAACTGTAAGCGGAGAGCCCCCGCCCTCTGATGCCACTGGGGCGACCCGGGAAGGCTTTGGGGCGATGGGCGTTGACCCGCGAGCCAGGAGACCTGCCGTCGCGTCTGCTTCTGTCGAGCCTGCCGGACGGGGACTTCCGGTGGCCGCTGTGGTCGAGTGTTTCGACTCCGCTCGTGGAAGCCATGAAACCCGGTCCCCGCGGCCGCATGACGGAGTCCACGATGCGCCTTCCCAACACGGCTCGCCTTCTCGCGTTCGGCTTTGCCGGCCTCTGCGCCGCAACGCCCGCGCTCGCGCATCACCCTATGGGCGGCACCCTGCCCGCGACCGTGGCGCAGGGCTTCCTCTCCGGCATCGGCCATCCGGTGATCGGGCTCGACCATCTCGCGGCGCTCGTCGGCGTCGGGCTCATCGCGGCCCGGTTCTCCCGCGGGCTCCTGCTGCCGGGTGCCTGGATCGCGGCCATGGCGGTGGGCACGGCGCTTCACGCGGGCGGCGTCGATCTCCCCTTCGCGGAGGTTCTGGTGGCGCTCGCCGTCGTCGCGATCGGGCTTGCGGCGGCGCGGCGCGTCACCCTTCCCTTCCCGGTGGTGGCGCTTCTCTTCGCGGCCGGCGGCCTCACCCACGGCCATGCGCTCGCCGAAGCCATCATCGGCGCCGAAACCGGCCCGCTCGCGGCCTATCTCGTGGGGCTCGTCCTCGTGCAGGCCGCGATTGCGACGGGCATCGCGCTCGCTGCCCGTCACATCGCCAAAGGCGCGCCCCTTGCCGAGCCTCGCCTGCGTTTCGCCGGCGTGGCGGTCGCGCTCGTGGGCCTCGGCGCGCTCGCGCTCCCGGCTTTGGCGTAAGCGGAACCGCATCCGGCATGTCGGGATCCGAGATCTGCCTCCATGTCTGCGTCACCTGCCGCCGCGCCGGTGACCCGGACGACAAGGCCGCGCGTCCGGGCGCGATCCTCCATCGCGCCCTTAGCCAGGCTCTGTCGGCCGAGGACGCGCCGGTCATCCGGCTCGAAGCCGTCGAGTGCCTGTCGGTGTGCAAGCGCCCCTGCACGGTGGCGGTCTCGGGGCCCGAGCGCTGGACCTACATCTACGGCGATCTCGACCCCGCGACCGCCGTCGAAACCATCCTCGACGGCGTTCGCCGATACGCGGCGACGCCGGACGGACTCGTGCCCTGGCGCGAGCGCCCGGAAGCCTTTCGCAAGGGCGTCGTCGCCCGCATTCCGCCGTTCAAGACGAACGCGGCCTGAAGAGCTGGAAACCGATGAGCACCCTCGCCAAGAGTGACCCTACCAAGAGCGACCTCGCCAAAATCCCCTGCACCGTCGTGACCGGCTTCCTCGGTGCCGGCAAGACGACCCTCGTGCGTCACCTCCTCGAACATGCGGGCGGGCGGCGCCTTGCGGTTCTCGTGAACGAGTTCGGCGATCTGGGCTTCGACGGCTCGTTCATCGAGGGCTGCGGCATTCAGGGATGCAGCGAGGAGGACATCGTGGAGCTCCCGAACGGCTGCATCTGCTGCACGGTGGCCGATGATTTCGTGCCGGCTCTCTCGAAGCTCCTCGACCGGCCGAATCCGCCCGAGCACATTCTCATCGAAACCTCCGGCCTCGCCCTCCCGAAGCCGCTGGTCAGCGCCTTCAACTGGCCCGCGATTCGCTCGCGCGTGACCGTCGATGGCGTCGTGGCCGTGGTGGACGGGCCGGCCGTCGCGGCGGGCGTGTTCGCGGACGATCCGGACGCGCTCGCGGCGCAGCGCGTGGGCGATGCGTCCGTCGAGCACGACAACCCGCTCGAAGAGGTGTTCGAGGATCAGCTTCTCTGCGCCGATCTCATCCTCCTCAACAAGACGGATCAAATGGACGGCGCCGAGCGCAGCCGCGTGCTCGACGACATCCGCGTGCATCTCCCCCGCGCCGTGAAGGTGGTCGAAACCACCCATGGCCGCGTGGAGCCCGCGGTTCTCTTGGGGCTCGGTGCGGCGGCCGAATCCGATCTCGCTTCGCGCCCCTCGCATCACGAGACCGAGGAGGACCACGACCACGACGATTTCGAGAGCGTGTCGATTTCTGTCGGAACGGTCGCGGATCCGCAGGCCCTCGCGGCGCGCGTTGAGCGCGCGGCGGAAGCCGAGGGCGTGTTGCGTATCAAGGGGTTCGCACCCGTCGAGGGCAAGCCGCTGCGCCTCGTCGTGCAGGGCGTCGGCCGCCGCGTCGCGCACCATTTCGACCGCCCCTGGAAAACCGGCGAGACTCGCGACGGCCGCATGGTGGTGATCGGGCTCAAAGGTTTCGACAAGAGCGCGGTCGAAGCGGCGCTGCGCGGCGAGACCGAGGGCGCCGCAGCGGCACCCGGTGGATAACATGCAGCTTTTCCCCGTCACGACGGTCTTGCCCTGCAGCCGTCCCGCTGCGCCTTCCTGCTGGAGATAGTCATGCATCTCCAGCCCGTCACGACGGTCTCGCCCTGCGGCCATCTCGCAGCGCCTCTCCGCTGGAGATAGCCATGCATCTCCTCCCCGTCACGACGGTCTCCCTCGACGAGGGCACGGAGGCGGTGGACCTCCGCCAGCCTCCCGGCGACATCGTGGCGCTCTCGTTCGCCGACAGCGATCTCGCGGCGCTCGCGGCCGCGCGGGAAGGAATGGATGACGGCGCGCCGTCCTTGCGCCTCGCATCGCTCCGCCGCCTGCGTCACCCGCTCTCGGTCGATCTCTACGTGGACGGCACGGCCTCGAGAGCGCGTTTCGTGCTCGTGCGATGTCTCGGCGGGCTCGATTACTGGCGCTACGGCCTGGAGCGACTCTCCGCAATCTGCCGGACGAACGGCATCAAGCTTGGCGTTCTGCCCGGCGACGACAGGCCCGACCCGCGCCTCAAGGATTACGCGACCGTTCCGGCTTCGCTTTGCGACGAGTTGGAGGCTTATTTTCGCACCGGCGGCGTCGAGAACATGCGCCGTCTCCTCGCTCGCATCGGCGCGGAGATCGGCATCGGTGCCGGGCCCGTCGAGCCGCCGCGCCCGGTGCCGCGCGGGTTCGCGTGGACACGGGAAGACGGGCCCCTCAACCCGGAAGCGGCCCTCGCGGAGCTGCCGCTGAACCGTCCGCTCGCGCATCTCATCGTCTATCGCTCCTCGGTGCTCGCGGGCGACACCGCTTCGATCGAGGCGCTCGGGCGCGCTTTGCGCGAGCGCGGCCTCGAACCCCTCGTGCTTGCCGTATCGAGCCTCAAGGACCCGCAGGCCTCCGCGGTCGTGGCCCGGGCCGTCGCCATGCGGCGCCCCGACATCGTGCTCACCACGACGGCCTTCGCGGCCCGGGACGAGGCGGGTTTCGTGCTCGATACGGCCGCTTGCCCGGTCCTTCAGGTCACGCCGGTGGGCGCCTCCCGCGAGGGCTGGGCGGCCTCGCCCCGGGGCCTTTCGGCCGCGGACCTCGCCATGCAGGTGGCGCTGCCAGAATTCGACGGGCGCATCGGTGCCGGTCCGATCTCGTTCAAGGCCGAAGCCGAACCCGATCCCGCGCTCGCCTTCGGGCGCCGCGTCCAGGCTCCCGACCCGGAGGGCATCGCGGCTGCCGCGGATCTCGCGGCCGCCTGGGTGCGGCTTGCCCGGATGCCGACGCCAGAGCGCCGTATCGCGATGGTGCTCTCCGATTATCCGGCCCGGGGCGGCCGCGCCGGCTTCGCTGTCGGCCTCGATACCCCGGCCAGCGTCTGCGCGATTCTCGATCTCCTGCGCGAGGTCGGCCACGACGCCGAACGGGGCTTCGATGCGGCGGATGTCATGCCTCGCCTCACCGGCGGCGAAGCGGCCTTCGCGGTTCCCCTGCGGCGCTACAAGGCCTGGCTCGCCACTCTGCCGGAAGTGCAGCGCACCATCCTGGAGGAACGCTGGGGCGCCCCCGAGCACGATCCCGCGTTTCGCGACGGGGCCTTTCGCTTCCGCGCCCTTCGCGCGGGCCGGGTTCTGGTTGCCCTCCAGCCAGACCGCGGCCATGGGTCGGACCGCAAGGCCCACTCCGGCGATTCCGACTTGCCGCCGAGCCCTGGCGCTGACTGCACGTTACGCCCCGACGACCGCGATCTGCCGCTGGATCCGAGCGCCGACCGCAAGGCCCGCTACCACGACCCGGACCTGCCGCCCTGCCACGGCTATCTCGCCTTCTATCTCGGCCTGCGCGATGTCGAGCGGATCGATGCGCTCCTGCATCTCGGCACCCACGGGACCACGGAATGGCTCCCCGGCAAGGCCGTCGCGCTCTCCGGCTCCTGCTGGCCGCGCCTCGCGACCGGCGCGCTTCCGGTGATCTATCCCTTCATCGTCGACGATCCGGGCGAAGCCGCTCCCGCGAAGCGCCGCATCGGCGCGGTGACGATCGGCCATCTGACGCCCCCCGTGATGGAGGCGGGCCTCACCGGCGAGGCCGGCGCCCTGCGCGAACTCGTGGAGGAATTCTCGCAGGCGCAGGTTCTCGACCCGCGCCGGGCCGCGCTCGTCGCCACCGAGATCCTGGAGCGCGCCCGTGGCACGGGCCTCGCGCAAGCGTGCGAGATCGATGACGCGACGCCCATGGGCGAGGCCCTCACCCGCCTCGACGCGCATCTCTGCGATCTCGGCGAGGTCTTGAGCCGCGACGGACTCCACGTGTTCGGGCAGGCCCGCGCGGGCTTCGAGGCCTGCCGCGACGGCGAGCGGGAGGGGCTCCTCGCCGCCCTCGACGGGCGCTTCGTTCCGCCGGGGCCCGCCGGCTCGCCAAGCCGCGGCCGGCTCGACGTGCTGCCCACGGGGCGCAATCTCGCGACGCTCGACCCGCGTGCGATCCCCACGCGCGCCGCCACGGAACTCGGGCGCCGCGCCGCCGCCGAGGTGGTGCGCCGGCACCTCCAGAAGGAGGGCGACTGGCCGCGCCGGATCGTCATGGATCTCTGGGCCTCGCCGACGCTCCGCTCCGGCGGCGAGGATATCGCCCAGGCCCTGGCCCTCATGGGCGTCCGCCCGGTCTGGGATCACGCCTCGACGCGGGTGACGGGGTTCGAGATCGTGCCGCAGCCTCTCCTGGAGGGGCCGCGCGCGGACGTGACGCTCCGGGTGTCGGGGGCTTTTCGCGACACGTTCCCGGATCAGATTGCCCTCCTCGACCAGGCCGCGCGCGCGGTCGCTGCCCTCGACGAGGACGACGAATGGAACGCGCTTGCGGCCGCCCGCCGCCGCGGCACGAGCCTCGCGCGGGTCTTCGGTGGCGCGCCCGGGACCTATGGGGCCGGCGTCGCGACCCTCGCGCTCGACGGTGAATGGAGCGCCCGTGCCGACCTCGGACAGGCCTATCTCGCCGCCACCTCCCATGCCTTCGGGGCGGGGGGCGAGGGGCAGGCGGAGGGGAGTTTCCCGGCCCGCGTCGCGGGGGCCGAGGCCTTCGTTCACGTCACCGACGTGGCCGAGCGCGACATCCTGGACGGAGACGCGGCCGCGGATGCGATCGGGGGCTTCGCGGCCGCGGCCGAACTTTTGAGCGCGAGGCCCCGCCTCTACAGCCTCGACGTAAGCCGCCCCGATGCCATGCGGGCCCGCACGCTCGACGAGGACGTGGACCGCCTCGTGCGCGGAAGGCTGACCCACCCGCGCTGGATCGAGGGACAGCTGCGGCACGGCTGGCGCGGCGCGGCGGAGATCGCCCAAGGGGTCGATGCGCTCGTCGCCTTCGCGGCCACGACGGACGCGGTGACGGACGCGGCCTTCGACCTCGTCTTCACGACTCTTCTCGGCGACGAGAGCACCCGCGAGCGCATCGCGACCGCCAATCCGGACGCGGCCCGCGCGATCCGCGAGCGCCTCGCCGATGCGCGGGGCCGGAGCCTGTGGACGAGCCGCCTCAATTCCGTGGCAGCCCTCCTCGACCCGCCGCTCCAACACTTGCCGCCCGAGGACTTACCGGAGGCCGCCGAATGAGCGCCGCCCGGCAGAGCCCCGTGCAGGCGCCCCGCCGCCGCGGCTGGTGTCCCGGGATTCGCCGGCCGATGGAAACCGGCGACGGGCTTCTCGTGCGCGTGCATCCCCCAGGCGGCATCCTCACCGCGGATCGGGCGCACCTGATCGCCGAGACCGCGCGCGCTTACGGCAACGGCCTCCTCGACGTGACGGCGCGGGGCAATGTGCAGATCAGGGGCGTCCGCGAAACCACCTATCCCGCCCTGCTCGGCGCCCTCGACGCGGCCGGCCTTGTCGAACCGGACAGCGATGGGCCGAACCGCCTCACGCTCCTGTCGCCCCTCGCCGGGATCGATCCTGCGGAGCGCCTGGACGCCCGGCACGTCGCGGACAGCATCGAGGCGCAGGCCTCGCGGGTGCGTGACCTGCCCCCAAAGACCTTCGTGGCCATCGACGGCGGTGGCCTCATGCCCCTTAACCGGGTCGGCGCCGACGTGATCCTGATCCCGGGGCGTGAGCCCGGTCTCGCCGTTCTGGGCTTGGCCTCGCCGGGGGGACCGACCTCGATCGGCGCGACCCGTATCGAGGACGCGGCAGGCGCGGTTCTGGCGATCCTGGAGGCCTTTGCGGCCCTGCGGCGGACGGGCCGCACGGAGGCCGGGCGCATCCGCGACCTCGCCCCCTCGCTTCGCGCGGAGCTCGCCCGCGCGGTCGCGCTCGAGCCCACCGATCCCCCACCGGAGCGCCCGCCCGGCCTCCGCGCGGGCCTCCTGCCCCTCCAACTTCCCGCGTTGCTGGCCGCGCTTCCCTTCGGCCGCTGCAGCGCCGATCAGCTCGACCGGGCAGCTGCGGATGCTGCGCGGCACGGCTCCGGCGAGATTCGCCCCTCGCCCACGCGGGGGCTCGTGCTGCCAGGGCTCGCCGCGCCGGACGTCGTGGTCGTCATGGCGCGCGAAGCAGGCTTCATCGTCGACGAGGGCGATCCCCGCCTCTCGATCTCCGCCTGCCCCGGCGCGCCCTCCTGCGCCAGCGCCGCGACGCCCGCCCCTGCGGATGCCGCGCGGCTCGCGGGCGCGGCGCGCCGCCTCATCGATGAGGGCTTCACCCTGCATATCTCGGCCTGCCCGAAGGGCTGCGCGCATCCCGGTGCGGCGGACCTTACTCTGGTGGGCGAGAAGGAGGGTTGCTATGGGCTCGTGCCCGGAGGGACCGCGCGCGATCCGGCGGCAACCGTCCTGCCCCTCACCGAAATCATGACCCTACTTGCCACCGCCCGCTCCCGCTCCGACCTCATCGGCATGCTTCGGAAGACCCGACCATGAGCGGGCGCATCGAGTGCATCCCATGACGATCCGTTCCGCCACCGCCCGGTCCTGTGGGGACTTCCTCCGAACCTCTCGGGCGACGAGGCCATGAGCGGGCGTCTCGACTACATTCGCGAGGGCGCGGAGATCTATCGCCGCTCCTTCGCGATCATCCGCGCGGAGGCTGATCTCTCCCGCTTCTCGGGCACCGCCGAACGCGTGGCCGTGCGCATGATCCATGCCTGCGGCATGACGGATCTGCCGCGCGACGTGGAGATGTCGCCCGATTTCGCCGCATCGGCCGAGGCGGCACTCAAACGCGGCGCCCCGATCCTGTGCGATGCCAAGATGGTCGCGAACGGCGTCACCCGCGCGCGCCTGCCGGCTGCCAACGAGGTGATCTGCACCCTCGACGATCCGCGCGTGCCCGCGCTCGCGATCGAGACCGGCAACACCCGATCGGCCGCAGCCCTCGAGCTCTGGCGCGAGCGCCTCGACGGCGCCCTCGTGGTCGTCGGCAACGCGCCCACCGCGCTCTTCCGCCTCCTCGAAATGCTGAACGAAGGCGCGCCGCGCCCCGCCGCCGTGATCGGCATTCCCGTGGGCTTCATCGGCGCCGCAGAATCCAAGGAAGCGCTCGCACGCGACGGCCGTGTGCCCTTCGTGGTGGTGCATGGCCGGCGCGGGGGCTCCGCCATGGCGGCCGCGGCCGTGAATGCGCTCGCGAATCCGGTCGAGTAGCCCGCCATGAGCGAAGAACCCCGCCCCTTCGATGGAGAGCCAACCGCCTCGGACGGCATCGACGCTCGGGTGTGTTGCATCCTTGAGCAGGCGGAGCGGACATGACGGCCGGCATCCGCCTCTTCGGCCTCGGGCTCGGCCCCGGTGATCCGGATTACATGACCGTGCGGGCCCGGCGCATCCTCAGCGAGGCCGACCGGCTCGCGCATTTCTGCAAGCGCGGGCGGCGGGGGAATGCCCGCACCATCGCGGATGCGGTCGTGGGCGCCGATCCCGCGCGCGAGATCGCCCTCGCCTATCCGGTGACGACAGAAATCCCGGCCGACGATCCCGCTTACGCCGCCGCGCTCGCACCCTTCTACGCGGAAGCAGCCGAGCGGCTTCTCGCGGAGGTGGAGGCTGGCCGCAGCGTCGCGGTGCTCTGCGAGGGCGATCCGTTCTTCTACGGCTCCTTCATGCATCTGTGGCGCCGCCTCAAGGACCGTGTGGCGATCGAGGTGGTGCCGGCCGTGACGGGCATGTCGGGCGCCTGGACTCGCGCCGAGGCGCCGATCACCTGGGGCGACGACGTCCTCACCGTGGTGCCCGCGACTCTGCCGGAAGCCGACCTCGCCCGGCGCTTCAGCGCAACCGACGCCGCCGTGGTCATGAAGCTCGGGCGCCATCTGCGTAAGGTGCGCGCAGCCCTTCGCACTGCGGGACTTCTGGAGCGGGCGATCTACGTGGAGCGCGCCACCATGGCGGGCGAACGGGTGATGCCTCTGGGCGATCTGCCCGAGGGCGAGGACGCCCCGTACTTCGCGATGATCATCGTTCCGGGCCAAGGGAGGCGCGTGTGACAGGCCTCTTGGCGCCGAAGCCAACCCCAGGGGAGGCGCGTGTGACGGATCCCGCGGTAATGGGTCCAGTGCGGCCGGGGCGTGTGACGAGCCTCCTGGCAATAGATCCAAAGCAGGGGAGGCGCGTGTGACGGGCCTTCTCACCGTCGTGGGCCTCGGCCCCGGCGATCCGCGCTTTCTCACGCCGGCCGCAGCGGAGGCGCTCGGCGAGGCCACGGATCTCGTGGGGTACGGCCCCTATCTCGACCGGGCGCCGGAACGGCCGGGCCAGAGGCGGCATCCCTCCGACAACCGGGTCGAGGTCGACCGGGCGCGCTTTGCCCTCGATCTCGCGGCGGGCGGCGCGCGGGTCGCCGTGGTGTCGGGCGGGGATCCCGGCGTGTTCGCGATGGCGGCGGCGGTGTTCGAGGCGCTCGAAGCGGGCGATCCGGCATGGCGGGACCTCGACATCCGCGTCGAGCCCGGCATCACCGCGATGCTGGCGGCAGCCGCGCGGGCGGGGGCGCCCCTCGGGGGCGATTTCTGCGCGCTGTCGCTCTCCGACAATCTCAAGCCCTGGGAGGTGATCGATGCGAGGCTGCGCGCGGTCCTCGGGGCAGATTTCGTGGTCGCCCTCTACAACCCGATCTCGCGGGCGAGGCCCTGGCAGCTCGGCGCGGCCTTCGACCTCGCGCGGGGCATCCGCGAGCCCGCGACGCCCGTGATCCTCGCCCGCGCGGTCGGGCGGCCGGACGAACACATCCGAACGATGGCCCTGTCCGATGCCGATCCGGGCGAAGCCGACATGTCGACGCTGGTGATCATAGGGGCGAGCACCACCCGCCTCGTCGAGCGCGGCACGGGGGCGCCCTACGTCTACACGCCCCGGAGCTACGGAGTGCGCCCATGAAGTGCCATGAGCCACGCGAGCGCGGCTTCGGGCGTTTCGACCTCCTCGACATCCGCGGGCTTTCGCGGCCGCGCCACGACGATCACAGGGAGCCCGAGCGCCCGGGCGGCCTCGATCTTCGGATAGGTCGCGCGGCCGCCGGAATTTTTGGTGACCACGACCGCGATCCCCTCGCGCTCCATCAGGGCCCGTTCGGCCGCGGCGTCGAAGGGCGGACGATCGCGGATCGCGGTGACGTGCGGGACGGGCAGCGCATCGCCGATGGGCTCGATGGTGCGCACGACATAGCGATGCTGCGGCGCCTCCGCGAAGGGGCCGAGTTCCAGCCGGCCCACCGTGAGGAACACGCGTTGCGGAGCCTCGCCCAGAGCCCGCACGGCGTCGGACATGGCGGGCGCATCGATCCAGCGGTCGCCCGCTTGCGGCTGCCATGGGGGACGGCGGAGCGCGAGGAGCGGAATGCCCGCGATCCGGCACGCCTTGGCGGCGTTCATGGACATCACCGCCGCGAAGGGATGCGTGGCATCCACGATGGCTTCGATGCGCTCCCCGACGACGAAGCGTGCGAGACCCTCGGGCCCCTCGAAGCCGCCGATCCGCATCGGGATCGGTGCGGGGCGCGGATCGCTCGTGCGGCCGGCAAGCGACAGGAGCGGAACGAACTCAGGTTGTCCCGAGAGAGCGACGGCAAGCGCCGAGGCCTCCGTGGTCCCGCCCAGAATGAGGATGCGCAAGGGGGCCTCCATGCGCGCCTTGTTGCCGAAACACTTTCTCCTGTCGAGCGCGACCCACGGGCGCCTCTGCACAGAAACTCTCACCACCGGTCGAGCGGGACCGACGGCCGCCTCACCCCCGGAGACCAACCAGGATGACCATGGGCGCCCTGCTGCCGAAACCTGACCCGGGGCCCAGCACTGCGCCCGAACGCGCCTGGCTCGCGATCGTAGGGCTCGGCGAAGACGGCCGCGCGGGCCTCTCGGCCGCCGCGCTCGGCGCGCTCGAGAGCGCCACTCTCGTGATCGGCGGCGCGCGCCATCTTGCGCTCGTCGCGCCGCTCGCGGCGCGCTCGCTCCCCTGGCCGAGCCCGATCCAGGAGGGATACCGCGCGATCCTCGCGCGCCGGGGCGAGCCCACCTGCGTGCTCGCGACAGGCGACCCGTTTCACTACGGCGTCGGGGCCGAACTCGCGCGCCTCGTGCCCCCGGACGAAATCCTGTGCTTTCCCGGCGCCTCCGCCTTCAGCCTCGCGGCGGCCCGCATGGGCTGGTCGCTCCCCGATTGCGATTGCGTGAGCCTCCACGGCCGCGCGTTCGAGCGTATCGTTCCGGCGCTCCAGCCCAGCGCGCGTCTGCTCGTGTTGTCCTGGGACGGCACGACGCCCATGCGGATCGCGGCGCTCCTCGCCGGGCGCGGCATGGGTGGATCGCTCGTCACGGTGCTCGAAGCCATGGGAGGGCCGCGAGAGCGGATGCGCGCCGCCCGCGCGGATGCGTTCGACCTCGACGACATCGATCCGCTCAACACCGTTGCGATCGAGGTCGCGGCCTCGCCTCGGGCCCGCATCGTGACCCTCGCGCCAGGTCTCGACGATGACTGGTTCGCCAATGACGGGCAGCTCACGAAAGCCGAGATGCGGGCCATCACCCTCGCGTCGCTGGCGCCGCGAGCCGGGGAACTGCTGTGGGATGTGGGCGCGGGCGCGGGCTCGGTCGCGATCGAATGGTGCCTGCGTCACCCGAAGAACCGCTGCATCGCCGTGGAGGAGCGCGCCGACCGAGCCGAGCGGGCGCGGGGCAATGCCCTCGATCTCGGCGCCCCGCAGGTGGAGTTTCGCATCGGCCGCGCCCCGGAGGCGCTGGAAGACCTGGAGCCCCCGGATGCCGTGTTCATCGGCGGCGGCGCCTCGGAAGCCGGCGTGTTCGAGGCCTGCTGGCTGGCGCTCAAACCCGGCGGACGCCTCGTCGTGAACGCCGTGACGCTCGAAACCGAGGCGCGTCTCGCGAACCTGCACGCCGCGCATGGCGGCGCGATGCGGCGGGTCGCGCTCTCGCGTCTCGAACGCGTCGGGGCGATGCATGGCTGGCGCGCCGCGATGCCCGTCACGCAATGGATGGTCGTGAAACCATGATCGTCGCAGGCACCCGGTTGTGCGGGGCTGTAACCGCCCCGAGCTGCGTCGTCCCGATTCCTGCGGTCGCGCATTTTCCTGCGGTCGCGAAGTTTCCCGCGATCGCGAAGTGTCCCGTGGTCGCCGAGCCATGATCGTCGCAGGCGTCGGATTTCGCGCGAGCGCGCGGGCGGACGAGATCGTGGCCCTCGTCGGAGAGGCGCTTGCCCTCGCGGCTCTGCCGTTGGATCGCCTGGAGCGCCTCGCCACGGTGGCGGCGCTCGCCGATGCCCCAGCCTTCCGGGACGCGGCCCGCGCCCTCGCCGTGCCGGCCGTCGGCGTTCCCAATTCCGGTCTCAGGGAGGCCGCGCCGCGGGTCCGCACCGTCTCGGCCCGGGCCATCAAGGCGTATGGGGTGGGATCGGTCGCGGAGGCCGCGGCCCTGGGCGGCGCCGGGCCTGAGGCCGACCTCGTGTTGGAACGCATCGCCTCCGCGGCCGTGACCTGCGCGCTCGCTCTCGGGAGGCGCACGCGATGACCTTGCATCCTTGCGCTCATCGGGGCGCTTGCCCTCTCGACCCCGCCGAACGGGAGGAGGCTCGATGACCGTTCATTTCATCGGCGCCGGGCCCGGCGCGCCCGATCTCATCACGGTCCGGGGACGTGACCTCATCGAGCGCTGCCCGGTCTGCCTCTATGCGGGCTCCCTCGTGCCCCCCGAGATCCTGGCCTGGTGCCCGCCGGGGGCTCGGATCGTCGATACCGCTCCCCTCGACCTCGACGCCATCGTGGCGGAATGCGCTCGGGCTGACGCGCGCGGCGAGGACGTGGCGCGGCTCCATTCCGGCGACCTCTCGATCTGGAGTGCGCTGGGCGAGCAGCTCCGGCGGCTCGAGGCGCTCGGTATTCCGACCTCCATCACCCCCGGCGTCCCCGCCTTCGCGGCCGCAGCAGCGGCGCTCGGGCGCGAGCTCACCGTGCCGGAGGTGGCGCAATCCGTGGTGCTGACGCGGACCTCCGGCCGCGCCTCCGCGATGCCGGCAGCGGAATCCCTCGCAGCCTTCGGGGCGACGCGCGCGACGCTCGCAATCCATCTTTCGATCCATGTTCTCGATCAGGTGGTCCGTGAACTTCTGCCCGCTTATGGCCCCGACTGCCCGGCCGCGGTGGTCTGGCGCGCCTCCTGGCCGGACGAGCGGGTGATCCGGGGTACGCTCGCCACCCTGCCGGACCTCGTTGCCACCGAGGGGCTGGAGCGCACCGCGCTCATCCTCGTCGGCCGCGCTCTCGATCCGGGCGCCTTCCGGGAGAGCGCTCTTTATTCGACCGGCTACGACCGGCGCTTCCGCCCCCGTGCGGGGGGAGAGGCCCCAGAGGCTCCATGAGCAGGCACTTCTCAGCCCACGGGATGGAACGGCATGCGCCCCTGCAGGCCGCCGGCGCGATCGAAGACCAGGATTTCCAGGGCACTCCCAGTGCCGGCGAGCGCCTTCGCGGCCGTGCTCCAGGCATGTTGGGCCACCACGTCGGCGAGGGGCCGACCGTGTCGGGCGGCGGCTTCGAGCACCTCCAGCGCCGTGTTGGCCTGGCGCGCAGCCTCGACCTCCGCGTCGCTCCCGCCGGCCTCGCCGAGGCGCTCCGCCAGCCATGCGAGATCGACCGCGCCCGCGCGGGAATGCAGATCCAGCATCCCCTGCCCGAGCTTCGCAATCTTGGCGATGCCGCCCGCGATCGTGACCTGCGGGACGGGGTTGCGGCGCAGGTATTTCAGCATGCCGCCGGCGAAATCCCCCATGTCGATAAGGGCTTGATCCGGCAGCCCGTAGAGGGCCTGCACGGCGGCCTCGGAGGTGGAGCCCGTGGCACCCGCGACATGAACGAGGCCTTCCGCGCGCGCCACGTCGATGCCGCGGTGGATGGAATGGATCCAGGCCGCACAGGAATAGGGCACCACGATCCCCGTGGTGCCGAGGATCGAGAGCCCGCCCACGATGCCGAGGCGGGGATTGAGGGTGCGCCTTGCGATCTCCTCGCCGCCGGGAATCGAGACCTCGACCACCACGTCGCAGGGACAGCCCAACAGCCGCGCGGCCTCCTCGAGATTGGCGCGGATCATCTGCCGCGGCACCGGATTGATCGCGGGTTCGCCGGGCGGCAAGGGCAGGCCGGGCCGCGTGACGGTTCCGACCCCCTCCCCGGCCTTGAAGGCAACGCCGCTGCCGAACGCCCCAGCGCTCACCCGCGCAATCACGAGCGCACCGTGCGTGACGTCGGGATCGTCGCCTGCATCCTTCACGATTCCGGCCTGGGCGCCCTCCGCACCGCCCTCGTGCTGCGCCAGCGCAAAGGCCGGCCGCGCGCCGCCCGGCAGCAGGATCTCGACGGGATCGGGAAAGGACCCGGTGCGCCAGCCCACGAACGCCGCCTTCGCGGCGGCGGTCGCGCAGGCGCCCGTCGTCCAGCCGCGGCGCAGAGCCCCCGTGGGTTTGCTGTCGTCCATCGCTCATCCTATAGGGCCTCATCCGATCCGGTGGAACCGGAAGAGGCCCACAAGTCCCCGCTTGGCTGCATGATCGCGCTTCGACCAACCTCCCGTCTCTCGGACGCCTCGGCAGAACGGCCCCGGACCGCGGTTCTTGGCCGGAGGTTCCCTTGACCGGGCTCTCCCGCCACTCCCCGCCCTTCGCGCCGGGCACCGTCTGGCTCGTCGGTGCCGGTCCGGGCGATCCGGGCCTCCTGACCCTGCACGCGCTGAACGCCCTCGCGGGGGCCGATGTGGTGGTCTACGACGCCCTCGTCGACGCGGGCGTGCTGTCCCTCGCCCGCGAGGGCGCCGTGCTGGAATATGCGGGCAAGCGGGGCGGCAAGCCCTCGGCCGCGCAAGCCGACATCTCGGATCGGCTGATCGCGCTGGCGCGCCAGGGACGGCGGGTGCTGCGTCTCAAAGGCGGCGACCCCTTCGTGTTCGGCCGCGGCGGCGAGGAGGCCTTGGCCCTGGCCCAGGCCGGCATCCCGTTCCGCATCATCCCGGGCGTGTCGAGCGGGCTCGCTTCGCTCGCGATCCACGGGGTGCCCGCCACGACGCGGGACACCAACCATGCCGTGATCCTCGCGACCGGACACTGCGCCGAGGACCAGGCGACGGATTGGGCGGGCCTCGCCCGAACCGGGGTGCCCCTCGTGCTCTACATGGCGGTCACGAATCTCCCCGAGATCGTGGATGCGCTGATGCGCGGCGGGCTTGCGGGCTCGACCCCCACGCTCGCGGTCCATGGCGCGACCACCGCCCGCGAGAGCGTGATCGACGCCCCCCTGGAGCGGTTGCCGGAACTCGCCCGGACGGGTGCCATCCGCTCCCCCGCGGTGGTCGCCATCGGGGCCATCGCGCCGTTCCGCGCAGCGATCGCGAACCATCTCCTCGAATTCGGCGCCGAGGCCGCGCAATGACGGGGCCTCGATGCCTTCTCGCCGCGGGTGAGTCCTTCGCGGATCGCAGGCGAGGCTCGGGTCCATGACGGCCCGGGGCCTTCTCGTCGCGGCCCCGCGCTCCGGTTCCGGCAAGACCACATTGGTGCTGGGGCTGCAGCGCGCCCTGGCACGCCGGGGCCTCGGCGTCGCCGGGGCGAAATGCGGGCCGGACTATATCGACCCTGCCTTCCACGCCGCCGCAACGGGGCGCCCGAGCGTCAATCTCGACAGCTTCGCGATGAGCCCGCCGCTCCTCGCCGCCATCGCGGGCGAGGCTTCGGCGGAGGCCGAAATCGTGATCGCGGAGGGCTCCATGGGCCTCTTCGACGGCATTCGCGGCGAGACCGGCCGCACGGGAGCGAGCGCCGACATCGCCGCCCTGATGGGCTGGCCCGTGGTGCTCGTCCTCGACGTGTCGGGGCATGCGCAATCGGCCGGTGCGGTGGCGCTCGGCTGCGCGACCTACGATCCGCGGATCCGGATCGCGGGAGTGGTGCTCAACAAGGTCGCGAGCGAGCGGCACCGGCGGCTCACCCTGGAGGGCATGGCCCGCACGGGCCTGCCGGTGCTCGGATCCGTCATGCGCGACACCGCGCTCACCTTGCCCGAGCGGCATCTGGGCCTCGTGCAGGCGGTCGAGACGAAAGGCCTCGACGCCCATCTCGACGGGCTCGCGGATGCAGTGGAGCGCGCGGTCGACCTCGACGCGCTTCTCGCCCTCGCGAGCCCCACGCTCCCGGCTCCCGAGGGGCCGCTCGGCCGCCTGCCCCCGCCGGGCCAGCGCATCGCGCTCGCCACGGATGCCGCCTTCTCGTTCGTCTATCCTCATGTGATCGGTCACTGGCGCGCGGTGGGGACCGAGATCCGGCCCTTCTCGCCGCTCGCCGACGAGGCGCCGCCCGACGATTGCGACATGTGCTGGCTGCCGGGCGGCTATCCGGAACTCCATGCGGGCCGTCTCGCGGGCGCCTCGCGCTTTCTCGAGGGGCTCCGCGTCTTCGCGCAAACGCGCCCCGTGCACGGCGAGTGCGGCGGCTACATGGTTCTCGGGCGAACGCTTCAGGATGCGGAGGGACGCACGCATCCGATGGCGGGGCTTCTCCCCCTCGACACGAGCTTTTCAAAGCGCCGCATGCATCTCGGATATCGGGTCGCGCATCTCATCCACGACGGCGTGCTGGGAACTCGGGGAACGGCCCTCGTGGGTCACGAATTCCACTACGCGACGGTGACCGAGAGCGATCCCGCGCGGGATCTCGCACTCGCCGACATCGCGGATGCCGAGGGCGCGAGCCTCGGGGCCGCCGGCCACCGAAGCGGGCACGTGACGGGCAGCTTCTTCCACGCCATCGCGAGGCGCTGACCTCTGGTCCCCCTTGTAAGAGGGGGTAGACGCGTCGGCCTCGTCCCCGTCTCGCAAATCCCATGAACCTCCGACGCCCCTAGGGCGACCAAGGAGTGCCGACCACTCTCGCGTGGCCTGCGACAAGAGGAGGTTCCCATGCTCCGTCACCTGTTTCCCCCGTCCGCAGGGGCCTCGCGCCGGGCCTCGCGGCTGATCCGGGCCGCGCTGCTCGCGGGCCTCGCCCTTCCGGCGGCGCAAGCCCTGACCGCCGGCACGCCCTTCATCGGCGCGGCCCAGGCCGCGACCGGCGCCCCGACCCTCGACCAGATGAAGCAGACCCTTCAGGATTACGGGCGCTTCATGACGCACGAACGCTACGGCGAGGTCTGGATTCCGTCGGTGACGCCGCAGGGCTGGCGTCCCTACACGCCGTGCCACTGGGCCTACACGCAGCGCCTCGGCTGGTACTACGACGATCCGACCCCCTGGGGACGCATCGTCCACCATTACGGCCGCTGGGCGCACGACGCTTCGCTCGGCTGGATCTGGGTGCCGGGCGAGGAGTTCAGCCCCGGCTGGGTGGTGTGGCGCACGGGCGAACAATGGACCGGCTGGGCCCCCATGCCGCCGCAGCAGGACGTCCAGACGATCTCGGCCGAAACCTTCCAGAACGACAAGCACTGGATCTTCGTCGAGACCGGCAAGCTCGGTTCCCGCTGCGAGGGCGAATCCGCGGGTCAGGCTGTTCCCCAGCAGGTTCCGGTGCTGATCGAGCGCACCCGCGTCGTGACCCAGATCCGCTTCGTCGAGGGCATCGCTGTCGTGGTCGTGCCGCCGCCCGTGGTGATCTCGACCGTCTATGTCGATATCGGGATTTTCGCGCCCTGGTCACCGGTTTTCATCGGCAACATCTTCTGGGCCTGGAACTGGATCTGGAACAACGTCACGGTCGTGATCAACGTCAACAACGTGTGCCCGCCCGTGCTCTGGAAGGCCCCGGCCTTGAAGTCGGACCCGCCGCCTCCGCCGCCGTCACGCCGGGCCGAGCCCAATCCGCGGCCGGAGCCCAAGGAGCCGGTGCGGACGGTCAACCAGCGCCTGCCCCAAGGGAGCGACGACGTTCGGCCGATCGACGTCTATCCCGTTCGGCCTGCTCCCCCGCGGGTGCGCCCACTCGTCATCCCGAGCGAACCGATCCGGCCTCGCCCACAGGGTGAGACGAAGCCCCCGCGTCCGCCGATCGACCGCCCGATCGTGACCCGTCCCCTGCCCCTGCCGCTGCCGCTGCCGCAGCGCCCCATCGTGACGCGTCCGCTCCCGCTGCCCGAACGGCCGGTCATCCATCGCCCGCTGCCGCAGCGGCCGGTGATCGCCGGACCGAACCGGCCCGTCTTCACCCAGCCCAATCCGCGGGTGACGATGCCGGGGCTGCTGGTCCGCGGCCAGGCCGAGTCCACGAGGGTCGCTCAGCCCCCGCAACGCCGCGGCCCCTTCATCCAGTAGCGGCCGACCCCGAGGCACCCGCCGGAGCGATCCGGCGGATGCCGGTCCGGATATGTCTCTCGACGTGTGTGACCGCACCGAAATGATCCGGCCTGCGCGGAGTAATGTTTCAGCAATACGGATCTGCGACGATGTCCTTCAAGTCCAAGGCTCACACCATGCAAGAACAAGCCCGCAGCTCGATCCTCAGCGCCGTCGTCGCCATCGCATCCGTCGCGGGGGCCATCGCGGTCCTCTACCTGCCCCTCATCATCGGCTAGAACGTTGTCGAGCGAGGTGGGCCCGGTTCGCGTTGAAGACGACGCGACCACAACACGACGAGAGCTGATTCCACATCAGGAAACAGCTCGAGAACGTTGACTTCATCGAGGTGGACCCCGCTCACGGGACAACGCCTCATACCAAGACCGGCAGCTGATATTCCGTTAGGGTAAACAGCTCTCACGACCCCCGTGAGCCGAGCGCGCGCCGATAGCGCCCGTCGCCACCGACGAGCGAGAGCGCGCACCGCGTGGACCTATCCCCGTCCGATCCGGTTCGCCGGAATCCGGGTCCAGGCGGCAAGGCCTTTCACGAGGCCGGGGAAAAGCCTGAACATCGCCAGAAGAGCACGCTGCGCCATCGCGGCCCGAGAGGCGCCATAAAGGGCGCTCGCCAGCTGGATCTGATGCACCACATCTCCGCTCATGGCACGATGATAGGCGGAGGCCACATTACCCCTCGCGTGGTACATCGCGGCGCTCAGATGCGCCGAGTGCAGGGCGATCGCGATCCCGTCGCCGCAGAAGGACGGGATGACGCCCATCTGATCGCCGAGCCGGAACAATCCCTCGGGCTCCTCCATGGAAGGCCGATGGACGAAGCCATAGGGGATCTGCGAGATCGAGAGAGGCTTGGGAAGGAGCGGCGTCGCGCCGGCAAGCCGCGCTCCGAGGTGCGGGCTCAAGCGGCAGAGCCTCCCGATGAGCCGGTCCCAGCGCTTGCCTGCCCGCTCGAACACGGGGCGCTGAACGAGAAGGCAGAGATTCGCCATGCCGCCCTCGACCGGCTGGAGGCCCGCATAGCCGCCCTCGAACAGGATCACCTCGACAGTCCCCTCGATGGCTTGCCGCTGCTCGGGCGCGAGCGCGAAATAGGTCTTGAACCCGATGAGATCGTCGACCGGGCGGACCGGTCGCCTCGGCTCGTTCAGATCGTGCTTGCCGTTGGCGAGAAACACCGTGCGGGCGCCAAGGGACCAGCCGCCCCGCAACCGGATGTCGAGCCCATCCTCGGATGGAGTCACGGTGCGCACGACATCGCCTCGCCGGATCCGCGCGCCGAGGTCGAGAGCCTTTTCCTGCAGCGCGGCGTCGAGCCTGCGCCGCGTCAACCCGACGCCCCGAAACGGGAGCGCGGCGCCCACGCTCTCCGACCCCACGGCGATCCGCACCCTGGTGATCGGAGCCCCACCGAGGGCGAGCGGGTCGATTCCGAGGTCGCCCAGATAGGCCTGCGCCTCGACGCTCACGAACTCGCCGCAGATCTTGTGGCGCGGCGACGTGTCCCGTTCGATCAGGAGGGGCGCATGCCCGGCGCGGGCCAGGAAGCAGGCGGCTGCGGCTCCAGCGGGCCCACCGCCGACGATAATGAGCGATTCGGATCGGGCCGCTTCGGTTTCAGGGTCACGACATGCGAGCGGCGACGACCGTTCGGTTCCGGTCGCGGTCATTTCAGGCGCCCGACGCAGATGCGGAAGGGCAGGTGCCAGCGGATGTCGACATGCCGGCGATCGATCCCCGCAGCCCCGGTAAGCCGCTCCCAGTCGCGGTGCGTGAAGGAGCGGGCGATCGAGACCGGGCCGTCGTGCTGCACGAAGCGATGCCAGCGGGCGAGGCGCGCGAGCATACGGAACGCATGGAATGGCAGCGGATGGCGATGAAGGTCGTTGACGAACCATCCCCGTCGGGCCGTGCCGTCCATCCATCCGATGAAGCGCACCACGTCGGAATCGGAGAGGTGGTGGGTGAACAGGGAGCTCACCACGCAATCGACCTCCTCCGGGCGGAACGCGAGTACATCGGCCGTGTGGTAGGCAATCCGCATGTCGGGCGGAGTCGCGGCCTGCGCCGAAGCCGCGCTCCAGGGGTTGAGATCGACCCCGCTCAATTCCGGCTCGAGCCCGCGCGCGCGACACCAGCGATGGATCGTGCGCAGCATGTCGCCGTAGCCGAAGCCGACATCGAGAACCCGCAGCCGGTCCCCCGGTTTCTTGTCCCGCGCGACGCGATCGAGCCAGCGCAGCGTCGGTCCGCGCGCCAGCGTGAGAGTGTTGACTGTGGCGAGGTCCTTCAGGCAGGCGCGGAACTCGTCGTAGCCGACGGGCTCCGTATCCATCAGTTCCGCCTGCATGCTCCGCTCGGCAAAACGAGTCATCACGCCGGCCGATCGTTCTGCAGGGAGATGCTTCCGCTCGGCAAATCCGGACATCGCGTCAGCCGACCGTTCTGAACCGGAAGGTTTCCGCGACGAGGCCGGGACCGAAGGCCATGCCGAATCCCTTCTTCTCGCCCGTGGCCGCCTTCATCATTCGGCGCAGGACGAACATGAGGGTTGCGGAGGACATGTTGCCGAAGTCCCGCAGTACGCCGCGGGACCAGCGCAGGGCCTGACGGTCGAGGCCGAGGCCCTGCTCGACCGCATCGAGAATCGTGCGCCCGCCCGCATGCACGGCCCAGAGATCCACCTCATCGGGCCGCGTGCCCTGGAAGATCCCGCCATCGTTGCGCATCGCTTCGCGCTCGAGGGCTCCGGAGATCCGGCTCGGAACCTCCCCCGAGAGATGCATCTCGAACCCGGTATCGCCGATCGCCCAGGTGATGAGGCTCCCCGTGTCGGGGATCGTCGCGACCTTGAAGTCGATGAGCGCGATGCCCGTCGGCTCCGCCGTGACGAGAGCCGCCGTGCAGCCGTCGCCGAAGAGGAGAGCGGAGAGAACCTTGTCGAGTTCGGTGGTCTCCTGCATGTGCAGGGTACAGAGTTCGATGTTCACCACGAGCACCCGTGCCGAGGGCTCGGACCGCACGATGTGATGCGCGACCTTGAGGGCGTTGACGGCTGCGGCGCAACCCATGAAGCCGATCGCGGTGCGTTCGATCGATGGGTCGAGCCCGAGCGCTTCGACGAGCTGCTGATCGAGCCCCGGCGCCGTAAAGCCGGTGCAGGACGCGAGCACGAGATGCGTGACGCGGTCGAGGTCATCGGCAATGTCGAGAGCGCCGACAGCCTGGCTCGCCAGCCTGATCGCCTGCGCGGCAAAGCGGCTCATCCGGGCTCCCGTTCCCGGGAAGGCGCCACGGCGATAGAACCCCTCGCGGTCGGCCGCCTCGTCGAGACGTTCGCCAGGCTGGAGATACGAGTAGCGATGCTCGATCTCGGCCCGCTTCGCCATGCGCAGGAAGAGGCGCCGCGCCCGCTCGTCGGGCAAGGTTCCGGCTACGAAATCGATGAAGGTCTGGTGAACATCATGGGGCGGAACAGCCGCGCCGATCCGGTTGACGTGCGCAATGGGCATTGAGATCTCAGCGTTCGCGAGGGGTGCCTGTGCCACCTCCTCGCCGAACCCGCGAGGGGCTCATTTGTGCCGGCCTGCGGGCGGATGTCTCAGGCCGCGAGGGCGACGTCGGCGCGCGGGCTGACCACTCCCGCAAAGCGGCGCACGCACGCGAGCGCCCGCGCTACGTGGGCGCGGGCGATCATGCGGATCCTGCGATACGCGGACGCGACGCGACGCGACGCGACGCGACGCGACGCGACGCGACGAATAACGGAAAGCCCGACCCCCGGTTCCATGGGCCCCGGCGTGGCGCAATCGACAGACCGCGGCAGGAAAAACGCCGTGACCCGATACGGCCGTGCGCTCGCGTCGAGCCACGCAACCGAGGAAAGCCAGGCTTTCCGGGAGACCGGCAATGCGTGTCTGCCACACAGGTCCCGTGTGAGACGCATCACGGTCTGCGCCTTCAGGACGAGGCATCGTTCTTCGACGCTCGGCAGCAAAGGCCTGAGCTTCAAGGAGACACCCATGACACGTCCTTCGCGCAACACCATCACGGCCACGTTTGCGACCATCGCCCTCGCGCTTCTGGGCGGCAGCCTCGTCTCGTCCCCGAGCCTTGCGTCGGGCTGGCGCGGTGGACATGGCGGACACGGCGGCTGGCACGGCCATCGTGGGCCCTTCGGCCACCGCTGGAACCACGGAATCTACCATTCGGGCTTCGGCTATGTGGATTTTCGCGGTGGCGGCGACTGCTTCGTTGTCCACCGGCGGGTCTTCGTGCGCGGCGTCGGCTTCGTAAGCCGGCCGAAAACGATCTGCGAATAGGCCGATCACCGAGGACCATCCCAGTCCGGAGGCGGGACAAGCCCTCGCGACCCCCGCCTCCCACTCACAGACCATCGTGAGGCCAGGTTTGCCTGGCCATCATTCACAAGGAGAGATCGATGCTTCTCACGACCTTCATCTCCGGCCTGCGCCGCTGGCTGCGGCACCGCGAGGCCATGCGGCTGCTCGGCGGACTCGACGATCGCGCCCTCCACGACCTGGGCATCAGCCGGTCCGACATCCCGACAGTGATCCGATATGGACGTTGAGCCTTGATCCCGAACGGCCTGCCGCCGTTCGGGATCCACTCGTTCTGCCTCGAGCCTTGCTCCAATGCCTGGAGCATCCTCGTCGCACCGACCGTGAGCCGACATGCCGCCTGAACGGTCCTCACGCGACGAATGGGACGACAGAGCCGATTCGACGCTAGAGTTGTTTGCCGGTGTGGAAGTGATCGCGTTTTCCTGACGTGAACCGGACCCACTTCACGAGATCAACGCTGTCGAGGAAGCAGTTCCAGAGCGTCGGACCGTCAAGCGGACGCACCATCGGCGGGTTCGAGAATGGCTTCAGAGTCGCCGAGGTGCAGAACCCAGCGGATCCGAGGCTCTAGTCTTTCACCCGACGGAGGACGAACCGGGCGCACAGGTGCAGCCCGATGCCCGTGACGAGGCCGAGAATGGAGTAGAACATCTCTTCCCTCGGCGGCAGGTGATCGGAGAAAATCGGCCCCACGAGCGAGGTCACCACGGCGGCGACCCCGATATTGTTGAGGAACACGCTCGTCAGCTTCGATTGCTCGTTCCTGGCCGACTTTCCCGCCATGGCGTCTCGCATCCGTATCTTGGGCGTCAAGGAGCATCCCACCGCCGTGATGGTGCCGGTTCGGCAGCCTGCGGAGCATCCCCGCCGCCGTCGCGGGCGCATCCGGCGCCGTTCGCCGGCATCGATCAGCGCGGCGCCGGGGCACCCGAATAGGTTCTATACCACTCCGCCAGAGCCCTGACCCCGGTCTCGAGATCCGTGCTGGGCTTGTAGCGCGTCAGGGCTTCGAGGAGCGCCGGGCTCGCGAACGTTCTCGGAACGTCCCCGGTCTGCATCGGCAGCATCCGCCGGAGGGCCTTCTGCCCCAACGCATTCTCGATCGTCTCGATGAAGGCGAGGAGGCCCACGGGTTGTCCGCCGCCGATATTGACGACCCGGAACGGGGCGACCGCCGAGAGGGTATCGGTCACGCCCGGGGCGGCGACCCGGTTCTGCGGATTCGGGGCCACGTCGATGAGCCGCACGATGCTCTCGACGAGATCGTCGATGAAGGTGAAGTCCCGCTCCATCCGGCCGTTGCCGTAGACGTCGATGGGCTCGCCCTTCGAGATCGCCTCGATGAACTTGAGCGGGGCCATGTCGGGGCGGCCCCAGGGACCGTAGACCGTGAAGAACCGGAACGCGGTGGTCGGAACCGCGTAGAGATGCGCATAGGAATGCGCCATCGCCTCCATGGCCTTCTTCGAGGCGGCATAGAGGGTGAGGGGTTCGTCGGCACGGTCCGCTTCCTCGAAGGGGATCTTCTCGTTCGCGCCGTAGATCGAGCTCGTGGACGCGAGGAGGAGATGTCGGGGCTTCAGCGCGCGTGCGAGTTCGAGCACGTTCCACGAGCCGATGAGATTGGAATCCACATAGGCCCTCGGGTTCTCGAGCGAGTACCGGACGCCGGCCTGGGCCGCGAGATGGATGATGACATCGGGCTGCCCCTCCTCCCCCAGACGGGCGAGCGCCGCGGCATCTTCCAGCATGGCCTCCACGAAGCGGTACCCGTTGGAGCGCAGCAGAATGGCCTGACGCGCCTCTTTGAGACGCCGGTCGTAATAGGGGGTCATGCCGTCGAAGCCGTCGACGAAGTGCCCCTCGTCGAGGAGGCGTCTCGCGACGTGGAAGCCGATGAACCCTGCGGTGCCAGTAATCAGGAAACGCAACCTGTGACCTCGTCTTCATGTCGGCCCGGCGGCGCGGTCTGCCCAGCCCCCGCACCAGGCCCGAACAGCCGCCCCTACTCTCAGCTCATGCCCATCGGCAAGGCATAGTCTCGAGGCCGCGCCGACCGACTTGGGCCCGATGCGGCGTGCCGTGCGATGGTGAGACTACTCCGCCGCCGCCGCCAGCACGCTCGCTGGAGGAGTGTCCGAGGGCCGCCCGATGGAGACGTAGGTGAAACCGTGGCGGCGCATCTCGGCGGGAGTGTAGATGTTGCGCAGGTCCACGATCACCGGTTCGGCCAGGAGCGTCTTCAGCCGCGTGAGGTCGAGCGCCCGGAACATGTTCCACTCCGTCACGATTACAAGCGCCTGCGCGCCATGCGCGCAGGCATAGGGGTCGCGGGCATAATCGACGTTCTGCAGCATGGGCTTGGCAGCCTCCATGCCCTCCGGGTCGTAGGCCCGGACTCGAGCGCCCGCATCCTGCAGAGCCGTGATGATCGAGAGCGAGGGCGCATCGCGCATGTCGTCGGTGTTGGGCTTGAAGGTGAGACCCAGCACGGCCACGGTCTTGCCCCGCACGGCCCCGCCGCAGGCCGCCACCACCTTGCGGCCCATGGCGCGCTTGCGCTGCTCGTTCACGGCCGCCACCGTCTCGACGATGCGGATCGGCGCCGCATGATCCTGCGCGGTCTTGATCAGGGCCAGGGTATCCTTGGGAAAGCACGAGCCGCCATAGCCCGGACCAGCATGCAGGAACTTGGAGCCGATGCGATTGTCGAGCCCGATGCCGCGGGCGACGTCCTGCACGTTCGCCCCCACCTGCTCGCACAGGTCCGCGATCTCGTTGATGAAGGTGATCTTCGTGGCGAGAAAGGCGTTGGCGGCATATTTCGTGAGCTCGGCGCTGCGCCGCGAGGTGACCAGGATCGGAGCCTGGTTGAGGTAGAGCGGCCGGTAGAGCTCGCGAATCACGTCGGCGGCCCGCTCGTCCTCGGTGCCGATCACGATGCGGTCCGGGCGCTTGAAGTCGGCGATGGCCGCACCCTCGCGCAGGAATTCGGGGTTGGAGACGACGGCGAACTCGGCGTCGGGCCGCGTCTCGCGGATTATGCGCTCCACCTCGTCCCCGGTGCCCACGGGTACGGTGGATTTGGTGATCACGACCGTATAGCCGTCGAGGGCCGCGGCGATTTCCCGGGCTGCCTGGTAGACGTAGGAGAGATCCGCATGGCCGTCGCCCCGGCGGGAGGGCGTGCCGACCGCGATGAACACGGCCCCGGCGCCGCTCACGGCAGGCCCGATGTCGGTCGTGAAGGTGAGGCGGCCCTCGCGGGTGTTCGTCAGGACGAGTTCGGCGAGGCCGGGCTCGAAGATCGGGATCTCGCCACGCTGGAGGGCTTCGATCTTGCCGGGGTCCTTGTCGACGCACACGACCTCGTGCCCGAAATCGGCGAAGCATGCCCCGGACACCAAACCGACATAGCCGGAACCAACCATCGCTACGCGCATCGCGAGCCCCTTCTCCTGCACCGGCCCATGATCGGGGCCGCGACCGTGCTCATGTCTTCGCCGATCTCATACACCGGCTCATGGCTGTAGCCACCACCGTGTTCATGTCTTCGCTGCACCCCTTTGGGGGAACCTTGGCCTTCCCCTGCTCCAAGGCCACGCCTCGAACATCGGCTGCCGGCCTGCGGCGCGGGATACTATGAAACCCCATCGCGGATGGCTACCGGCGAACCGAAACGGCCTCCGGCCGTCGGAACCTGGCCCGCAATCGCGTTCGTCCTCCCGACCCGTTTCTCCACCCTGGGGAGCGACGAAGTCGCGTCTCGGGAGAATGTTTCGGTTCGCTCCCGGGCCTTGGGGCCTTCTTCGCGACGCTGTCTGCGGCGGCTCGTCGGAACTAGGAAAAGGGTGGGGGCCTGCGAGGCTCTGCCGAGCGCGACGCCGTGAGATTGGTCGGGCCGTCCGCCGGCCCGGGAATGCCGGATGCTCCGCTCCTCAGGGACGGGCCTGCTTGCAGCCGGGGGCAAAGGCGTAGTTGCGATCGAGCCCCTGAATGCACCATTCGGTGCCCCAGGTCAGCCCGATGGCCCCGAGATCTTCACGCACCGAGAAGTCGATCCGCCGCTTGACTCCATCCGAGACCAGCACGGTGCCCGAGCAGAAGCGGCGCGGGATGTAATCGAGGCCCCAGGGGCGCCAGGAGGTCTGCCGCAGGCCCTCATAGCTGACGATCGTCAGGCTCGAGTTCCAGAACCGATCCTCCCGCTTGGCGAACCGGTCCGCGATGTCGAAGAGGACGGAAGGATTGTCGCAAGCCGGGATCCGGGAATCGTAAGGGATCTCGCGGCGCTCGGCGGGCGTGATCTCGCGGGCGGCGACCGGAGCGGCACACAGCATGCCGAGCCCGAATGCCAGGGCCGCCCCCATGCGGGTTCCCGTTTGTGCTGTGCCTCTCACGACCGTCTCCTGCTTCTGGCGTTCCGCTCGTCCCTGGCCCGGCTGCGTTCCGACGCCCCTGACCCTTCTCGATCCCGGCGTTCCGCGCAATCCCTGCCCCGCGCCGTGCTGTCGGACCCTGGGCCCGATGAGGTCCGGCATCGCGCGAAAGCCCTGTTTCATCCGCTCTCGGTCAGCCCTTGGCCCGCACCACGACGGTGGTTCCCCGCGTCCGCACGCCTGGACCGCAGCGGTAGGCGATGCCTCGCACCTCGGACCAGTCATGCGAGCGTTTCGACACGTAGAGATGCGTGCCGCCGAGCGCCACGGTCTGCTGCAGCATGACCTCCAGGGAGTCCTCGAAGCCAGGGCCTGTCTGCACCGTCGGGCTGACCGTGCCGAGCCTGGTGCAGACCCGAACATCCGCCGGAGAATCCACGATGGTGATGGTTTCCGTCGGCGCGGGCCGGTAGGCACAGGCCGAAACCAGGAGAGCCGTGCAGGTGGCGAGGAGCATGCGTGTCATGGCCAATCTTTGCGGTGCGGCTCCGTCCGCCGTCGCGGATGGGAGGCCTGTGCCCTCGCGGGCCGTTCTGTGCGATGAGGTTCCGTCCGCTCCGGCGGGTCGGAGGCTCGTGTGCCGGCGGTCGCGCGAGTCGGTGAGCTGGGTCTGGCTTGCGTCGAAGCCCCGGCGCGGTTCGGGCAGGAGCTGCGGCGCGTCTCCCATGAGGCCTATCGTCCGTCCGGCGTCGTCAGGCCGCCCCAGAGGTCCTTGACCTGGTCGTAATGGAGCTGCGGGCTGTAGACGTCGACCCTGAGCCCGAGATAGCGGGCGTTGAGCCGACCCGTGGCCTGGACCACTTCGTAGGACCTCACCACCCGGTCGCGCTGGGCCGCGATCAGGTTGACGCGCGCGTTGAGGAGTTCCTGCTGGGCATTCAAGACGTCGAGGGTGGTCCGCTGGCCGACGCGCGCCTCCTCGCGGACGCCGGCAAGGGCGGTTTCGGCCGCCTCGACCTGCGCGCGTCCGGCAGCGATCTGCGACCGTGCGGCCTCGTAGGCCCCCCAGGAGGTGATCACCAAGGCCCTCACCTGGTCGCGGATCGAGTCGGCCTCGAGGCGCCTCTGGCCCTCCGTCTCCTTGGCCTGACGGGTGCGGGCATAGACCTCGCCACCCTCGTAGATCGGGACCGACAGCGCCAGGGCGGCGGAGCCCGAAAAGGTGGTGCTCGACTCGCCGATCGCGTCCGGATCGCTCTGGCTGCCCCCGCCCTGGAGGGAGGGGACGCCGGCCAGGAGCGTAGTCCGCCGGTTCGACAACGTGCCGCGGAAGCCCAGCGTCGGATAGAGCTCGCCCTCGGTGATGCGCACCTGGAGCGCCGCCACATCGACTCCGTGCAGAGACGCCTTGATGGCGGGGTGTTCCGCCTGGGCGAGGCGCTGAGCATCCTCCAGCGATCTGGGTACGAGGCGGTCGAGGGGCTGGCCGGGGGCGAGGGAGCGGGGCTCCACGCCCACGACCTGCTGGTAGCGGCCGATGCTGGACCGGAGGTTCGCTTCCGCCACAGCAGCCTGGGATTGCGCCAGGGCCAGCCGCGCTTCCGACTGGGCGACGTCCGTGCGCGTCACCTCACCGACGTTGAAGCGGTCGCGAACCTGGCGCAGCTGCTCCTCGAGAACCTCGATGTTGTTGCGCTGCAGGTTGAGGATCGCCGTGTCCCGCAGCACGTTCATATACGAGGTGGCGGCATCGAGAAGCGTGTTCTGCTCCGTGTTCCGCAGGGTCTCGCGGGCACCCAGCACGGCAGATTCGGCCTGCCGGACGGAGTTAACAGTGCGGTTACCGTTAAAGATGTTTTGGTCGAGCGTGAGGCCGGCGCCCGTGTTGAGGGTCGTCTGATCGCGCGAGACGCCCAGCGCTCGCGTCTCGGTGTAGTTCACGCTGGTATCGGCCGCGCCGGTGATGCGGGGGCGGAAACCCGATTTGGCTCGCGGAACGTTCTCGTCCGTCGAGCGCACGTTCGCGCGCTGGGCGTTGAGCGTCGGATTGTTGCCGTAGGCGCGCATCAGGGCGCTCGCCAGGGTCTCGGCGGAGGCCGGGGCGCCTGCGAGCGCTACCGCGGCCGCGGAGACGCACGCGAGAGCGCGTCTGCCGAGGGCCCGGCGGCGCGAAGCCTGTGTCGTTTCTGTCCCCACGCGAAGCACCGATCCATTGATTTGACGCGAGCTTACCGCAAGGCTTGGGCCAGGCCTGTGTCAGCGAAGCAACACCGGCGGGTTCTCGTGCATTCGCCCCGGCTGGGCCGGACCGGGCTCGGCGGCAAGACCGTCTCGCGCTCATGCAACCGGAAGGAAGCGTCGGAGCATCAGCGGCAAGTCCGGGGGCTCGTGCTGGGTGGGCAGGGGCGCGGGATGAGACGGTCTTTCCTGCCGCCCCCCTTGGCGATGCGGCCCCAAACCGCAGATCGGGTCTCGAGCAGACCCGTGCCGGGTGATCGGACCGTGCTCCGCAAAATCTTCGTTTCGCCGCGTCATCCTGGTCCGAAGGGTCGGGCAACTTTTCGGGCTCAAGGTCTAGCCTCAACCCCGCCAACCGGGCTAACCGCAGGCCGTGGCATCCTTGGCGCCCGAGCGTGATCGGCTGCGTCTTGAGGCCTGGATGGGATCGACAATGCGCCGAGTTCCTGGTGCCGGTATGATGGTGGCCGCAACGGCGGCCTTGGGGGTTTTGGCGGCCGAGCCGGCCTCGGCCGGGTTCACGATCCGCGCCGCGCGCATCGCAGCCGGGGACCTGTGGGTGATCGGGCAGGTCGACGAGCCCAACACGGTCGTGACCCTCGACGACACCTATACGGAGATCACCGACAGTCGGGGCCGGTTCCAGTTCCGAACCGCCTATCACCCGGCGACCTGCACGGTGATCCTCAAGACCGAGAAGGCCTCCCGCGCCGTCGTGGTGGGCAATTGCGGGCAGAGGGGCCCGGCCGGATCGGAAGCCAGGGGAGCCCCCGAGGCAATACCACCCGCAGGTCCAGCCGGGGGTGCCGCTCCCGCGGGGCCGATTCCAGCCCCAGGGGCTCCGCTCCTGTCCCCGAATCCGCTCGCGCCGGTCGCCGGAGCGCCGCGCGACCAACCCTTACCACCGGCGGCAGCCCCGGGCCTGCCGGTAGCGGAAGCCGCAGGACCGACCGCGGACGTTGCATGCGAGCAGAAGGCCGCCCTCTACGCGGCTTCGAATGGGTTTCGCCTCTGGATCACCCGCAGGGGCACGCTCGCCTATGTGAACTCCCTGAAGGACCCACCCGAGCAGCGGGAAGCGATCCTGGAGGTGTCGATCAACGGGAATCTGGCGAGTCTTCGGGGCGAAGATCCAGGCCGGCTCACCCGCGGGGGAGCGCCCCAGGAGGTCGCGACCGGCGTCCAGGGGGCGCTCGCCTGGGAGGGCAAGCTCGAGCGGCTGCCACGGGTTCTGCAGGTGCTCTCGGAGACGGGCGGGGGCGTGGCCGCCCGCTTGGCCTTCCAGGAATGCGGAACCGCCCCGCGGTCGAGGACACCGCGGCCTCCCCCGCAGCCCGCTCAGCCCTCTCGGCCGCTGCCCCAGGGAGCCTTGCCCCAAGGAACCTTGCCGCAGGGAGCCTTGCCCTAGGGAGCCCTGCCTTAGAGCTCCGGTGCGCTGGCGCACGCAAGGGCGCGGGTCGAGGCGGCTCGCCGAAAAATCCAGCCGCGGCCATGAACCTCCCCCGCGTGCCGGGCGACGAATGCACATCGGGGCCGCGGCAGGCGCGGTCCCTGGCATCACACGGAGG
>JAESFL010000139.1_pt1 | contig 70837 bp, 61 predicted proteins | sample 9269401 | NCBI WGS metagenome assembly JAESFL01 (sample SAMN14506025, study PRJNA617098) | algae metagenome | isolation source: Gloeocapsa sp. UFS-A4-WI-NPMV-4B04 and co-occurring heterotrophs from desert... | place: USA: Utah | collected 2006-10-01 | reverse complement strand
TCCGCGACGGATGGTTGGTCCGTGCACGAAGGTCTCCCCCTCTCCCGTACGGGGCAGGCACTCGAGGGTGCCGACAGGTCGTGTACGGGAGAGGGGGCCGGGGGGTGAGGGCCCCGCGCGATCCCGGCGGTCCGGAGCCGTTGCGTGAGGGATGCGCGCCCGCAGGGCCGAGAACGCGAAGGGCCGGGACACAGCAGTACCGTGTCCCGGCCCTTCGCGTTCTCGGCGCCGTTGGCAACGGTCGTATCGTTGCCTACGGTGCGCGCAGCCCGGCCCCCGCTTGCGGGGGACACGCCCAAACCCGCCGTCGCAGTTTGCAGTTCGTCGTTTTCCGTGAACGCCGGCCGAACCGTCAGTTCATGGTCGGATCGGTAGAAGACGGCGCGGGCTGGACGAGGAGCGGCGTCTCGTGCGGCGGCGTGTCGCCCACCTGCACGACGAACCGGTACATGCCGGGGTGGGGAAACTGCACGCCCACCAGCGCGAACAGCTGGTTGGCCGTGGAGTACTCGCCCGGCAGCACGTGCGGCGCCATCATCTCGCCGGCGGCCTCGAAGAGCGCGTTGCCGCCCTCGTCCTCCATGCTCACGCGCACGGGAAACATGCGCCCGCTGTCCGCGAACTCCGCCTCCACGCGGAACGCGAATACCATCTTGGGATGCACGACGGGAAAGTCGGCCGCGGCAATGCGGTCGAAGATCCCCATCACGTTGAGCTTGCCTTCCTGCGAGACGTTGGCCTCGTCGGCCAGCACGGCCATCGGTATTCTCACGGTTCTTCTCCACTGGGACAATCGTCGGCACCCTGCCGCACCCACATCCGCTCCACCCGCGCCGTCTCCGGAAGCGCCTCCGCATCCGCCGCCGGCGCCGCCGCCACGGCCGTGGAGTCCAGCCCGAAGCTGATCCCCGGCGCGGCGGGCGACCACACGGCCACCCGGCCCTCGCCCTGCCCCGCGCACAGCTGCCCGTAGCGCCCGCGCAGCTCCGCCACCGTGGAGCCCACGCCCACGCCGGCGCCCGTCCGCAGCCCCGCGGTGTCGACCACGATGCGGCTCACCGTCTCGCCGCTGAGCACCGCGACCACGGGGTTGCCGGCCAGCCGCACCAGCAAGCCGCGCTCCGTCATCCCTTCCTGCCCACGCCAGGTGGTGTCGCGCGCCTCGGGGCACAGGGTACGCACGTCGCCGGTCTTCATCTCCAGCCGCAGCGGGCCTACCCCGTAGCGGGTGATGGACACGTCCTTGATCCCGCCGCACCCGCCCGCCACCACTTCGCTGCCGGCGCGGATGCGGATGGTGTCCTGCGACGCGGGCAGGTCTTCCCCGCCCGCCCGGGTGACCCAGGCGCGCACCAGGAAGCGCGTGGTGGTGTCCGTGGCGGCGGCCGCCGCGCCGCGGGCACGGGGCGCGGGGGGCGTGCGGACGGCCTGCTGGAACTCGCCGCTCTCCCCCGGCCCCAGGGTGCCCAGGGCGATGACGACGCGCGTGCCCTCTCCCGACGAGGTGATGCGCGACGGTGGGCCGGACTTCGCGGGCGCGGCGGCGGAGTCCTGCAGCACCTCCACGGGCGAGCCCACGAACAGGTTCAGCTCGCCGGAGAGGGGGCGCTCGGTGGCGTTGACCACCTGCACGCGCAGGGTGTCCTGCTCGTTCCACGCCCAGTCGCGGGCCACGTACAGCCGCACCTCCACCCGGCGGGGGACGGAGTCCACCCGCACGGGCTGCTGCGGCGCCTGGGGCGCGCGGTCGCGGCAGGCCGCCGACGCCAGCGCCGCGCCCGCCATCAGGGCCATCCATCCGAACCGCCGCCCGGGCACGCCGCGGCGCGCCCCCGTGGTCCCTCGCATTCCGTGTCGCCGTCCGCTGGAGAAGATCCGAGCTGCTCGCGCGGTGCAACATGGCGCGGCGGGGCCCCGCGCGCGAGTCCCGCTTTTGCGTGCGGCGGCGCGGCTCTTATCTTGTGACCCCTTCGCCGGCATGCGGCCGGCGCCCCACGGCTTCAGGAGCGTACGCAGCAATGGCGGACCAGCCGCAGCAGGACAACCCGACGCTGAACCTGGCGCAGCGCACCCGCACCCCCACGGAGGACGAGCGGCTGCTGCAGTCGCCGGCGGAGGCGCCGTCCGCGCACGACTTTCTTCACTCGGACCCGTGGCGGGTGTTCCGCATCATGGGCGAGTTCGTGGAGGGGTTCGACAACCTGGCGCGCATCGGGCCGGCCGTGACCATCTTTGGCAGCGCGCGGACGCCGGCGGACCACCCGGAGTACGCGGCGGCGCGGGAGACGGCGCGGATGCTGGGCGAGGCGGGGTTCGGCATCATCACGGGCGGCGGGCCGGGGATCATGGAGGCGGCCAACCGCGGCGCCAAGGACGCGAAGGTGCTGTCCGTGGGGTGCAACATCGAGCTGCCGTTCGAGCAGGGGATCAACCCGTACGTGGACGTGGCCATCAACTTCCGGTACTTCTTCGTCCGCAAGACGATGTTCGTGAAGTACGCGGAGGCGTTCATCATCTTCCCGGGCGGGTTCGGGACGATGGACGAATTGTTCGAGGCGCTGACACTCATCCAGACGGGGAAGGTGCGCGACTTTCCCGTGGTGCTGATGGGGAGCGCGTACTGGAAGGGATTGATCGAGTGGTTCCGCACGGCGCTGCTGGCGGAGGGCAAGATCTCGCCGGAGGACCTGGACCTGGTGGTGGTGACGGACTCACCGGAAGAGGCCGTGCGGACGATCGTGGACTGCTACGAGAACAACTGCTCGCTCAGCGGCCGCCCGTCGCGGAGGCGGAAGCGCGAGCCGGCGGGGGCGATTCGCGGAGGCGGCGGTTCTGCGCCGGAGGCGGTTCGCGCCGACGGGGTCGTCGTGCCGAACACGCGGGCGGATCGCGATCCCGCATCGCCGGAGAATACGCCGGCGGAGCCCGAGAAGGGCGACGCGCAGTAGGCGGGAGGCAGGGATCGGTGAGGCAGTGATCGCGGAGGCAGGAAACGTCGGGCGAAGGGCAGACATCGCGGATCCGGAGCGTCAGGCGAGGGCGGGAGTCGCCCAGCGAAAGGCGGCGGTCCGTCCGGAGCGAATGAATTCGCCGCTGGAAAGGCGCGAAGTCCGCCTTCGCGGACTGCACCGCAACCTGCCGTGAACGTGGCGCAGTCAGACGGAAGCGGCAGTCCGCGCAGGCGGACTTCGTGTGGTTGTTGCGGCGAATTCATTCGCTCTGTCCGGGACCCGGCCCATCCGGCACGAAGTCGTGACGGACCCGGGCGGCGGCGGACAGTTCGTGTAGTGATTGAAGCGGATTTCATCTCGCCCGGGACGCGGGCGATGGACGGTTTTTCGTACCTCAACGCGGACGCAGCGGATGGCCAAGAGCAAGTTCCTGAGCGGCAAGCGCATCGAGCCGAAGAAGATCGGCGCGGGAATGACCGTCACCGAGATGGTGGACGGGACGTTCCAGGCCTACAACGCGGCGCGGCTGCGCGAGGCCTGCCATCTCTTCACCAAGAAGATGCTGGACGACGACGTCACCGTCGGCCTGACGATGACGGGCGCGCTCACGCCGGCGGGGCTGGGGATGAGCTCCGTCATCCCGCTCATCGAGGCGGGGTTCGTGGACTGGATCATCAGCACGGGCGCCAACCTGTACCACGACACGCACTTCGGCATCGGGCTGGAGCTGCGCCAGGGCAACGCGCAGATCAGCGACACGGTGCTGCGCGAGGAAGAGGTCGTGCGCATCTACGACATCTTCTTCGACTACTCGGTGCTGCTGGACACGGACGCGTTCTTCCGGCAGATCATCACCGGGGACGAGTTCCAGAAGCCCATGTCCACGGCGGAGTTCCACTACCTGTGCGGCAAGTACGTCGCCGCGCGCGAGCAGGAGCTGGGCATTGGCCGCAAGTCGCTGCTGGCCGCCGCGTACGAGTTCGCCGTGCCCATCTACACGTCGTCCCCCGGCGACTCGTCGATCGGGATGAACGTGGCGGCCAAGGCGCTGCAGGGAAACAAGCTGACCTTCGACGTGAACGCGGACGTCAACGAGACGGCGTCCATCGTGCTCGAGGCCAAGCGCTCCGGCGGCAAGTCGGCCATCTGGATCCTGGGCGGCGGATCTCCCAAGAACTTCGCCCTGCAGACGGAGCCGCAGATCCAGGAGGTGATGGGCATCGACGAAAAGGGCCACGACTACTTCCTGCAGGTGACGGATGCGCGTCCCGACACGGGCGGCCTGTCCGGCGCGACTCCGGCGGAGGCCGTGAGCTGGGGGAAGATCGACCCGGAGCGCCTGCCGGACGCCGTGGTCTGCTACCTGGACAGCACCGTGGCGCTGCCCATCCTGACGGCGTACGCGTTCGACAACCACGCGCCGCGCACGCCCAAGCGCCTGTACGACCGCCGCGACGCCATGATGCAGCGCATCCGCGACGAGTACGAGAAGAGCGAGCGCAACGAGAGCTCGCAGGTAGCCGCGCGCGAGCACGCCGTGCACGAGGGCGGCATGCTGGACCGCGACCGCTGACGGACCTCGGCCTTCACACGGCGGGAGGATGGGGATGCGAACGCTGGAGACGGAGCGCCTGCGGCTGCGGCCCGCGGAGCACGCGGACCTGGACCGGCTGTGGGCGCTCTGGACGGACGCGGACGTGCGCCGCTACCTGTGGGACGACGAGACCATCTCGCGCGAGCACGCGGCGGAGGTGCTGGACGGGCTGCTGCAGGCGGGCGCGGCGTCCGGCCGCGGGCTGTGGACCGTGTGGGCGGGGGATGACTTCGCCGGCTGCTGCGGACTGGTCGAGACGACCGATCCCGCCGAGCCGGACCCGCTCTGCGCGCTGCTCCCGGCGCTGCAGGGCCGCGGCTACGCGACGGAGGCGCTGCGGGAGATGATCGGCCACGCCTTTGCGGAGCTTGGCGTCCACCGGCTGAGCGCGACGGTGGACGTGCCCAACGAGGCGTCGCACCGGCTGGTGCGGCGCCTGGGCTTCGTGCGGCGCGAGGAGCTGGACGGGCCCCGGTACCGGATGGTCCGCTACACGCTCGACGCGCCCGCCCCGCACGAGGGCGGGACGCCGGATCGCGGCCGGTAAGCCCCGGTGTCACAAGGAAACGGGGATGCGCGTCCTTTGTCGACAACCGGTCGCATTGGGCGGCCGCGGAACCGTTCTGACCGGGATGGATGGGATGCGCGCGCTCGTTCTGCTCCTCGTCGTCTGCGCCCCGCTGGCCGCGTGCGGGCTCACGGCGGAGTCCCTGGTCCGCGGCCAGCTCCAGCGGGGCGGCGGCCCCTGCCGCGGCGAGATGTCGCGCATCCGCGAGCAGAACGGCGCCCCGCACGACACGCGGCTGCGGTCCCGCGGCGACGTGCACACGGTGGAGTGGGACTACGACCGGCCGCAGGACCTGGTGGTCCACTTTACCTGGACCGAGCAGTCGGGCGGCTGCAGCGTGTTCGTGGAATCCGCGTGACGCACCCCCGGGCAGCGGCGCGCGGCGGGCCTTTGCCTCCCGACGATCGTTCGAACACAATCGCCGCATGCCGGATTGGATGATGGACTTTCCCCGCCTGACCGCGTTCCTGGCCGACCTGGCCGAAAACAACCGCCGCGACTGGTTCGAGGAGCACCGCGCGGAGTACCAGGACCTGCGCGAGCAGTTCACGGCGTTCGTGGGCGAGATCATCGAGCGCACGGCGGACTTCGACGAGCGCATCCGGTGGAAGGACCCCAAGGAGTGCCTGTTCCGCATCTACCGTGACGTGCGGTTCAGCAACGACAAGTCGCCGTACAAGACCACGTTCAGCGCGTACGTCAGCGAGCAGAACCGCCGCGGGGCGCCGCCGGGGTACTACCTGGAGGTGGATGAGAAGGGGGTGATGCTGGCCGCCGCGGGCATCTGGCTCCCGCCCGCGGACGTGCTCGCCCGGCTGCGCGCATCGCTGGCCGAGCACCCGGAGCGGTTCGAGAAGGTGCTGCGCGCGCGGGGCTTCCGAAAGGCGTTCGGCGAGCTGCAGGGCGACCGCCTGACGCGCCCGCCGCGCGGCTACACGGCGGAGACGCCGCTCATCGAGCACATCAAGCGCAAGAGCTACATCGTCTGGCGCGAGACCGACGCCCGCGAGATCACGCACGACGACGCGCTCACCTACGTCACCGACTCCTTCCGCACCGCCCGCCCGCTCGTGGAGTGGGTGCGCGGCGTGCTGGAGAGCGCGCCGGCGGACGACGAGGACTGAGGGCGACTGGACGCCGGCTCTTGGTGGCTATAAACTGAAAAGAGCGGTCAACCGGACTGGTTGCGCCGCTCCTCGTGTCAGCGAGGTCAACGAGCGCCGGTTGTCCGGCTCCGCTCTTCCCAGGGGGAACTCCGTCCGAGTGGTGTATCGGGCGGAGTTTCTTTTGCAAAGCTACAACTAAAAGAGTCAAGTTGTCAACACTATTGCACAATCCAGTTTTGCTCCTGTGCAGAATGCTGGCGCCCGAAACCAGATTCGGTCCGCCTGCGGCAGCGGGAGCCTGACTACTGCAGGCCATTCAAGTGATTGAATAGCATTCGCTTAGCCCGTTACTCCCATCGTAGGATTTGTGATCATCCGACAGCGAGTTTTCACGTCAACGATTTCGTTTGATGTCAAAGCCAACGCGCGTCAGGATCGGGAATGGTTTTCACAACGCTATCGTGCGTCACTAAAATTCCTGATCCGATGTCAGCGCAACGATGTTCGGGATGACGTTGGCAATCTTGGAAGCGGCGCACCTCAGGATCGCAACGGATTTTCGCAGCGCGATCAATCATCACCGATGTCGCTGCATCATTGTTTTCGCAGCGATGTCTGATCCTGTTCTGTGATCTCAGGATCGTCGTGCGCCAGGATCGCAGCATCGTGTTGCGATCCACGACGCGCAGCACAGCGGATTTGCGCGTCAGCAATCTCGTGTGATGTGAAAATACACGCGCGTCAGGATTGGAAACGGTTTCACGGTACAATCGTCGTCACGGTGATTCCTGTTTCTGATGTCAGCGCGCAACGATGTTCGGAATGACGGTGGCAATCTTGGAAGTGTCGCTCCTCAGGATCACAACGGATTTTCGCAGCGCGATCGGTCATCACAGATGTCGCTGCATCGATGTTTGCAGCGATGTCTGAATCCTGTTCGTGATCTCAGGATCGTCGTGCGTCAGGATCGCAGCAGAGATCGGATTCCGATGACACACCACACGTTTCTGTTGACCGTGAAATGCAGCGAATTCTGATTCTGATCAGAATCGATCTTCATTCCGATCGGAATGAAGGAAACTGTCGCAATGCAATCCACAATACCGTGCGACATTGCTTCGTGAAACATTTTCACTTGAAAATAGATTCCGTCGTGCGATTCTGACGACGGAATGAGTGGGAACGCCTGCGCAACCCCTCGTGGAGTGGGTGCGCGGCGTGCTGGAAAGCGCGCCGGCGGACGATTCCGAGTGACCGGCGCGGGGCGTGCCGGCCGCCATCCCCCGCGGTCAAGCTGTGGGGAATCTGCACCGGCGGGGTGAAACGGACGCGGGCACCGGATCGTACCATCCCTTGGGGAGCACGTTCACGGGCAGCGGAAAGGCACGCGGTGGGGTTCGTCGTGGAACTGGTGCTGGGGCTGGTGTTCGAAACCGTCGCGCAGCTCGTGGGGATCGATATTCGGCGGAGGCAAAGCCCGTGACCGGGCCCGCCGCCGGGACCGGCCTCGTCGGAACAAGTACTGACGGCGGCCGCTCGCCATCGTCCCCGCAGCCTCGTCTCCCGGGCGATGCGAGTTGACGGGGGAGGCCGGCTTCTCTACACTTCCGCCGTCGAGCCACTTGGCGTATCCGATGGCGGCGCACGCATCCACGTGTGCCGTAGGACGCCCGCCGTGGCTCGTTCTGCGTCCGGGAGCCACGTGCGCACGTCCATCGGACGCGGAGGCATCCCATGACCGCCATCGCCCCCGCAGCACCCATCCAGGCCGGGCCGCGCACCCACGCGGGCCCGGTCTCGTCGTTCATCCAGCACCACTTTCGCCACTTCAACGCCGCCGTGGTCGTGGACGCGGCGCGGGGGTGGAACGCGCACTTGGACGCCGGCGGCCGCATGCTCGTGACCCTGGCCGGCGCCATGAGCACGGCCGAGCTGGGCATCTCGCTGGCGGAGATGATCCGCCAGGGAAAGGTGCACGCCATCAGCTGCACGGGCGCCAACCTGGAGGAGGACGTCTTCAACCTGGTGGCGCACGACCACTACGAGCGCGTCCCCCACTACCGCGAGCTGAGCGCGGCCGACGAGCAGGCCCTGCTGGAGCGGCACATGAACCGGGTGACGGACACCTGCATCCCGGAGATGGAGGCCATGCGCCGCATCGAATCCGCCGTCCTCGAGGAGTGGACGGCGGCGGACGCGCGCGGCGAGCGATTGTTTCCGCACGAGTTCCTGTACCGCATCCTCCTGGGCGGCGCGCTGCGGGACAGCTACCAGATCGATCCCGCGAACTCGTGGCTGCTGGCCGCCGCCGAGCGCAACCTGCCCCTGTTCGTTCCCGGCTGGGAGGACAGCACGCTGGGCAACATGTACGCGGGCCACTGCATCAGCGGCGGCGTGAAGAACGTGCATACGGTGCGGACGGGGATCGAGTACATGATGGCGCTGGCCGCGTGGTACGAGGGGACGGCGGGCGCATCGTCCATCGGCTTCTTTCAGATCGGCGGGGGGATCGCGGGCGACTTTCCCATCTGCGTGGTGCCCATGCTGCACCAGGACCTGCAGCGGCCGGAGGTGCCGCTCTGGGGCTACTTCTGCCAGATTAGCGACAGCACCACGTCGTACGGATCGTACTCCGGGGCCGTGCCCAACGAGAAGATCACCTGGGGCAAGCTGGGCGCGGACACGCCGCGCTTCGTGATCGACTCCGACGCCAGCATCGTCGCGCCGCTGGTGTTCGCGTACGTGCTGGGGTGGTAGCCGCGGGCTGGCATCGATACGGGCGAAGGAGGTTTAGGCTCAGACGTTCACAAACTGCCGCGCCGTCATCCTGAGGGAGCGCCGCCTGTACTTAGACGGGGCACAGGGCTGTGGCGCGACCGAAGGATCTTCTGTGCGAGAACGGGAGGCAGACCCCCGTGCACGGAGCCGGCTTCTCGTTCTGCGGGCAAGATCCTTCAGTCGCCGCCATGGATCGTACCCAGGGCGGGTTCGCGCGGCGGCTCCCTCAGGATGACATCGCGGTGGACGTGGGTTTCCCTCACTCAGGGAATCCGATTGAACGAGGGGCCGCGCGGGACGATCCGCGCGGCCCCTCGCGTTTTCTTGCCCCCGCGCCGATCAGCCGCCGATGTCCACGAACACCTGGATGACGCCGTAGGGCACGCGCGCACCGAAGCGCGAGCTGGCCTCGGGGCCGTTGAGAAAGCGCACCTCGCGCACGTTGTGCGTGGGGATCTCGCGCAGCCGGTCCACGGAGCCCAGCGGCTGCGAGCCCAGGTACACGGTGGGATAGCCCGGCGTCGGCGCGGAGCGCTGCTGCAGCCACGAGGGCCGCAGCTGCTGCACCAGCTCCAGCAGGTTGGACGCGGAGCTCGCCTCGATCTGCGCCTCCACGATCACGCGCGACCCGCCGCTCGCCGCCGTCGCGCCGCTCACGCCTTCCGCTCCGCCCGCGGACGCCGCCGGTCCGCACGCCGCCAGCGCCGCCAGCAGCGCGCCCGCCATCCATCGCATCATCCCGCTCATCGTCCGTTGCTCCTCGTTGGTTCCGGCGCGCCCATCGGCCGGCATCATCCCGTTTCTACACCGGAGCGGGAGGCGCGTGCACGACGATCCCGCATCCACAGAGAACGGATGGCGAGATCCGGACCGGGAGCGGGCCACGTGCCACGGGACAGTAGATTCCTCAGTCGTTCCTCCTTCGGAATGACAGGCTTTCGGAACGACGGTTTCCATCGGCATCGGAAGCGGGTCCCGCTCGCGGTCTACTCGTCGGCGGGGCCCAAGGCGGTGCCGTGGGTGCGGATGACGTCGGCGTAGAAGCGGGCGCTGCGCTTGGGCGTGCGCCGCTGCGTCTCGAAATCCACGTGGACGATGCCGAAGCGCTTCGCGAAGCCGAGGCTCCACTCGAAGTTGTCTAGCAGCGACCAGGCGAAGTACCCGCGCAGGTCCACGCCGCGGTGGATGGCCTGGTGCGCGGCGCGCAGGTGGTCGCGGTAGTACGCCTCGCGCAGCGGATCATCCACCACGCCGTTCTCGGCCACGGGCGGATCGTAAAAAGCGGCGCCGTTCTCCGTGACGTACAGCGGCACGTCGCCGTAGCGCTCCTTGACCCACACGAGGACGTCCGTGAGCGCGGGCGGATACACCTCCCACCCCATCTCCGTGTGCGCGTGCCGGTCCTGGCGCACGCGAGCCTCGCGCACGGGCAGGTTCGCGGGATCGTCGCGGGTGACGCTGCGCGTGTAGTAGTTGATCCCCAGCCAGTCGATGGGCTCGCGCAGCGCATCCGCCTCGCGGTCCGCGTGCTCCGGCCACGCCTCGCCAAAGATCTCGCGCAGCTCGTGCGGATAGCGGCCCAGGAAGACGGGATCCAGGTAGTGCCGGTTCATGTACGCCTCCGCCCGCGCCTGCGCCGCAACGTCCTCCGGGCGCTGGGAGGCGGCGTACTTGGGCTCCAGGTTCACCACCAGGCCGATGCGGTTGCGCCCCTCTGCCCGGTACGCGCGGACGGCGGCGGCGTGCGCGCGCAGCAGGTTGTGCGACACGCGCGGCGCCTCCCACGTGCTGCGGTGCCCCGGCGCGTGCTCGCCGACCAGGTAGCCGGCGTGCATCACCACCCACGGCTCGTTCAGCGTGCTCCACATCGGCACGCGGTCGTCCAGCGTGCGGAAGACGGTGGACGCGTAGTCCGCGAACCAGTGCGCGATGTCGGGGTTCAGCCAGCCGCCGCGGTCGTCCAGCGCGGCGGGGAGGTCCCAGTGGTAGAGCGTGGCGTTGGGGGCGATGCCGCGCGCCAGCAGCCCGTCCACCAGCCGCTCGTAGAAGTCCAGCCCCGCGCGGTTGATGCGCCCCGTGCCTTCCGGAAAGATGCGGCTCCACGAGATGCTGAACCGGTACGCCTGGAGCCCCAGATCCGCCATCAGCGCCACGTCGCCGGCCCAGCGGCGGTAGTGGTCGCAAGCCATGTCGCCCGTGTCGCCGGCGTGCGTCATCCGCGGGGTGTGGCTGAAGCGGTGCCAGTTGCTCACCCCCGCGCCGTCCGCGAGGGGCGAGCCCTCCACCTGGTAGGCGGAGGTCGCGGCGCCCCACAGGAAGCTTTCGGGGAACTGGATATCGGTCATCAGGATCTGGCTGAAGGACTGCGATCGTGTCGATGTCGATGTCGTGCCGGGTGGCGGAGACTCCAAGGCGCCCCCACCGCTCGCTTAGGCTCGCACCTCCCCCCAAGACCCCTGGGGGAGGTTGCACTGCGTTTCCCCGGAGCTCGTGCTGGCGTGGCACTCGCCCGCGACGGACAATCCGCGCAGGCGGATTTCGTGTGTTCGTTGCAGCGAATTCATTCGCCCGGCCGGGGGTCGGCCTGCGCGGGGCGAGCCAGCGTGTAGCGGTTCTCGCCGTTCTCGGCCACACCGTCGAAGCGCCAGCCGACGCGGGGATAGAAGGCGTTGGCGCCAGGCGCATCCGCCCCCGTCGTGAGCCAGACCTCGTCCCAGCCGCGACGGAACAGCCACGCGGCGGCCTCCGCCAGCAGCGCGCGGCCCAGCCCGCGCTCCTCGAAGCCGCGCCGCACGAACAGCGCGAAGACGGTGCCGCGCGACGCATCCGCCATGGCGAAGCCGGCCGGCGCTCCCTCCCGGGCCGCCAGCCACGCGCGCGAATCCGTGCGCAGCATCTCCGCCACGCTCTCCGGCGTCACCCCGACGGCGGCCAGCTCGTCGCGCGTCATGTTGTTCTCGCGGACGTCCGTGCGGATGGCGAACAGCGTCTCCACGTCCGCTTCGGTAGCGATGCGGATTGCCATGGATCAGTGCGCGGGGTGCGGCTCCGGGGTGAGAGACCGCTCGGTCTCGGGATCGAAGAAGTGCAGGCGATCCAGGTCGAAGCCCAGCTCCAGCGGCTCGCCGGGCGCGGGGAGGGGCTGCGGGGCCACGCGCGCCGTCAGCCGGTGGTCGCCCGCGCGGGCGTGGACGAAGATCTCGTTCCCCAGCGGCTCAACGCCCTCTACCGTGAAGGCGGCGGGGGCGGACCGGGCATCCGCCGGGCGGCCGCGGGGCGCGTACAGGCTCTCGGGGCGGATGCCGAGCGTGATCGGCTTGCCGGCGTACGCGCGCAGGCGATCGCTCCACGGCAGGGCGACGGGCAGCCGGAACGCGCCGCCGGCCGCCACGAACTCGGCGCCCTCCATCCGCCCCTCGAAGAAGTTCATGGCCGGGCTGCCGATGAAGCCGGCCACGAAGCGGTTGGCCGGGTGGTCGTACAGGTGCAGCGGCGCGCCGATCTGCTGGATCTTGCCCTCGTGAAGCACGACGATGCGGTCGCCGAGGGTCATCGCCTCCACCTGGTCGTGCGTCACGTAGACCATGGTGGCGCCCAGGCGGCGGTGCAGCGCGCTGATCTCGGCGCGCATCTGCACGCGGAGCTTGGCGTCCAGGTTGGAGAGCGGCTCGTCGAACAGGAAGACGGCGGGGTCGCGGACGATGGCCCGGCCCAGCGCCACCCGCTGCCGCTGCCCGCCGCTGAGCTGGCGCGGCTTGCGGTCCAGGATGGCGTCCAGCCCCAGCACGCCGGACGCCGTGCGGACGCGCTGCTCGATCTCGGGCTTGGGGCGCTTGGCCAGCTTGAGCGCGAAGCCCAGGTTCTGCCGCACACTCATGTGCGGGTACAGCGCGTAGCTCTGGAACACCATGGCGATGTCGCGGTCGCGCGGCGCCACGTCGTTCACGCGCCGCTCGCCGATGTGCAGGTCGCCATCGGTGATGCTCTCCAGCCCGGCGATCATCCGCAGAAGCGTGCTCTTTCCGCTGCCGGACGGGCCCACGAGCACCATGAGCTCGCCGTCCGCCACGGTGAAGCTGGCGCCGTCCACGGCCACGAACGAGGTGCCCTCGCGGTACACCTTGCGGACGTTGTTCAGCTGGATGCTCGCCATGGTGTTTCGGTTGATGGATGATCGGTAATGCGCACAGGTCTGGGCGCGTGAGACGGGCTCTCACCGGCAGCGGGGCGCCCCCCATCCCCGGCCCTTCCCCCACAAACTGCGTGGGGGAAGGGAGAACGGCATTCCGTCGCGGTGGCGGAGGCCCGTGCACCGGCGGAGGGCCCCCTCCCCCCGGCCCCCTCCCCCGCTTCGCGGGCAGGAGGGGGAGAACTGCATGCGCCACGGAGCGCGCGCGTCGCGACGGAACCGTCCTGTCCTATCTCCCTCCCCCACGCAGTTTGTGGGGGAGGGTCGGGGAGGGGGGCGCTCCGCCCTCGCGCAGACCTCCGCTCGTCCGCCAATTCCTCGCTCCCGGCCTCTCCCCCTCAATCCCCGCTGACCACGGTCTCCGCCACGCCCGGCACGTACACCGGCGCGAAGTCGCGACCCAGCACGATGTCCACGCGGTGCTCGCCCCCGTCGCGGACGAGCGGGATGCGCAGGGCGCCATCGACCGCCTCGATCTCACGGCCGCCCTTCGACGCGCGGATGCCGGCGCCGTCCTCGCGGGTGACGGCGATTTCGTACGTTGTCGCGCCGTCGGGGAGGCGGTAGCGCACCGTGAAGCCCGGCCAGTCGCGCGGAACGCTGGGGCGGATGCAGAGCGCATCGCCGCCGCGGAGCGTGATGCCCAGCACGGACTCCAGCGCCACGCGGAACATCCACCCCGCCGAGCCCGTGTACCACGTCCATCCCCCGCGCCCCACGTGCGGCGCCACACCGTAGACGTCCGCCGCGATCACGTACGGCTCCGCCTGGTAGACGGCGACCTCCTCCGGCGTGCGGCCGTGGCTGACGGGGCTGATCATCGCCAGCAGGCGCGCCGCCCGTTCGGTGCGCCCCGCCTGCGCCAGTGCGCGCACGGCCCACAGCGCGGCGTGCGTGTACTGGCCGCCGTTCTCCCGGACGCCCGGCAGGTAGCCCTTGATGTAGCCGGGGTCGTGCGGCGTCTGGTCGAACGCGGGCGTCAGCAGGCGGATGATGCCTTCCTCCTCCGACACCAAGTGCTCCTCGAGCGCGTCCAGCGCCTGTTCCGCGCGCTCCGCCGGCGCCACGCCCGAGAGCACGGCCCACGCCTGCGCGATGGCGTCGATGCGGCACTCGTCGTTGGCGGCGGAGCCCAGGGGCGCGCCGTTGTCGTAATAGGCGCGGCGATACCATCCGCCGTCCCATCCCTGGCCATCGGCGTTCAGGGCCTCGGCCAGGCTGGCGCGATAGGCACGGTACCGCTCCGCGCGCTCCGCATCCCCCCGCGCCTCGCAGACGGGGATGAAGTCGTCCAGGATGCCGTGCAGGAAGAAGCCAAGCCACACGCTCTCGCCCCGCCCCTCGCGCCCCACGCGGTTCATCCCGTCGTTCCAGTCGCCCGTGCCCATCAGGGGCAGGCCGTGCGCGCCGCGGGTGAGGGAGAGGTCGATGGACCGGCAGCAGTGCTCGTAGACGCTCGCGCGCTGGCCGGAATCCTCCGGGAACAGGAAGACTTCGTCCTCGCCCTCGGAAAGGGGCGCGGCGGTCACGAAGGGAGCGCTTTCGTCCAGCACGCCGTCATCGCCCGTGGAAGCGACGTAGAACGCGGTGATGTACGGCAGCCAGAGCAGATCGTCGGCGAAGCGCGTGCGGATGCCCTTGCTGAGCGGCGGGTGCCACCAGTGCAGCACGTCGCCCTCCACGAACTGGTGCGACGCGTGGAGGATGATCTGCTGGCGCGTGAGCTCGGGGCGCAGGTAGACGAGCGCGGACGAGTCCTGCAGCTGGTCGCGGAACCCGAACGCGCCGCCGGACTGGTAGAACGCCGTGCGCCCCCACACGCGGCAGGCCAGGTTCTGGTACGCCAGCCAGCCGTTCACCATCAGGTCCAGCTCGGGCGACGGCGTTTGCACCTGCACGCCGTCCACGAGATCCGTCCAGAACGCCCGAACCTCCGCCAGCGCCGCGTCCACCGCATTTGCCCCGCGGTACTTCGCGATGATGGCGCGCGCGGCCGCCTCGTCCGCCGCCTCGCCCAGGAGGAACGCGACCTCCGCCGTCTCGCCGGGCGCGATGACGAGCGTCGCCTGGAGCGCGGCGCAGGGGTCCAGCCCCGCGCCCGCCGCGCCGTCCAGCCGCTCCGCCGTGCGCAAGGCAGCCGGCATGGCCGCCGAGCCGTACGCGCCCAGGAACGCCGTGCGGTCCGCCGTCCAGGAGATGGCTTCTCTGCCCGTTGGCGGAGTGTGGTGCGCGCCCGGAGCGCCCCCCATCCCCGGCCCTTCCCCCACAAACTGCGTGGGGGAAGGGAGAACCGCCGCCGCGAACGCGACCCGGTCCGAGAATTCGCCGCGCTCCGGGTTGGTGGCGAGGATGGCGGCCGCCCCGTCGTCCCAGCGCGTCCGGATCCGCGCGCCCGTCTCCTGCGGCAGTCCGCCGAGCACCAGCTGCGCGTAGCTGAAGGCAGAGACGCGGCGCGGGCGGGTGTCCGTGTTGGTGAGCCGCAGCCGGACGATCTTCACGGGATCGTGGCGCGGCACGAACATCGTCGTGTCCTGGTCCAGGAGCTCGCTGACGTGGTGGAAGCGCGTGTAGCCGAAGCCGTGGCGCGTCTCGTACGAGCCGTCTCCCGGCCGCGGGCCCGGCGTGGGCGACCAGAATACGCCGGCCTCCTCGTCGCGCAGGTAGAGTGCTTCGCCGTGCGGATCGCTCACGGGGTCGTTGCTCCACGGCGTCAGCCGGTTCTCGCGGCTGTTGGCCGTCCACGTGCTCGCCGCGCCGCTCTCCGAGACGAGGAACCCGGTGTCCTCGTTCGCGATGACGTTGGTCCACGGCAGCGGAGGCCGCACGGGCCCGTGCTCGCCCGGCGGCATGCGAATCACGTACTCGCGCCCGTCCCGCGAGAACCCGCCGAAGCCGTTTAAGAACCGCAGTTCCTCGTCCGCCCAGCCCAGCCGCTCACCGGGCACGCCCTCCATCAGCGGAGGGACGAATCGGTCGAACGCCGGCCCCTCCTCCGCGTGCGGCACGGGCAGGCGGCCGGCGTTCGCGAGCCAGGACTCCGGCACGCCGAGCGCCTTCGCATCGCCCGCGTCCGCCGGAGGGGTGCCCTCGAACGCCGTCACGGCGGATGCGGCATCGGCGTAGCGGTCCGCGATCGCCTCCACGTCCTGCCGCGTGCGGCCGGCGCCGAGGAGCGCGACCAGCGTGGCGGATTCGCCCGGCGCGACCGTGACGACGCGGCGCAGGCTGAAGACGGGATCCAGCACGTTGCCCACGCTGCCGGAGAGCCGCGCGCCCGCGTCCATCCCCGCCGGGCAGGCAAGCGTCCGCCCCCGCCCAATGAATCGCGATCGATCGGTCTCGTACTCGGGCGTCCCTTCGTCGCCGAGCAGGCAGTGCAGGGTCCACAGCGGCTCGTCGTCCGGGCTGCGCAGGCGGCGCCACGCCACGAGGGACTCGCGCTCCGCCATCCACCCCGTCTGCACGAACAGCTTGCTGAACGCGGGATGCGCCGCGTCGCCGCCGGGGGTGTTGAGCACCAGCTCGGCGCACGTCGTCACCTCGATGCGGCGCGGCTGGTCGCCATGATTCGTCAGGGTGATACGGCGCAACTCGGCATCACCCTCCATCGCCAGGCGAACCTCCAGGCGCGTCTCGATGTCGCTGTCGCGGCGCACGATTTCCGCGCGGCCGCCAGCGAGATGTGCATCGTACGCATCCGGCCAGCTGCCCACGGGCTGGTAGCCGGCGGACCACACGTCGCCGCTGTCCGCGTCGCGCAGATAGACGAAGAAGCCGTCCGCGTCGCGCGTGCGGTCGGCAGTCCAGCGGGTGAGGGCAAAGCCGCGGTAGCTGCTGCCCCCGCCCCCCGCGGCGGTGAGCAGGACGGCGTAGTCGCCGCGGCGCAGCACGGCGGCGGTGGGTTGGGAACCGGTCGGTCGCTCGTCGGACGGTGTCATTCCCGCGGGTGGATCGGATGTCGAACGCATGCCGTCACGGTCACGGCATCATGGTCTTGATGGCGGGCCCGCGAAGCGCCCCCACCGCTCGCTTAGGCTCGCACCTCCCCGCAAAACCCCTGGGGGAGGTTGAACTGCACCACTCGCGGAAGCAACCTAGCCCGGCACGGGCGAGGGCCCCCTCCCCCGCTCCGCGGAGGGAGGGGGAGAACTTCGTGCACGCGGTCCGGCCGCGCGCGCGGCGATTGGTTTTGTCCGCGGAGGCGGACAGCGTGATGTTGTAGCCGCGATTTCAATCGCTCTCTTCGGGGCCGCGCCTCTCCCGCCACGCCGCCCCCGCGACGATTCCACGCCCGCTACCGCCGCGATTTCAATCTTCTCGCGATCTCAATTCGCTCCTGGATCTTCGCCGCTCTCTCCGGCTCCCTCCGGCATCCGCATTACGCGCCTATCGCTCCGCACGTTTGCGAATCGCCATTCATCAATGCTCCAGCACCACGTCCGCAGGCGACGCACGGACGACGATCTCGCGCGCATCCGCATCCACCGAGACCCGGCGGCCGTTGACCGTGGCGCGGCGGATGGGGCGGTCCAGGGGCGTGCGGATCACCAGGCCGCCGGGCGCGCGCACATCCCCAGCCACGCGGACGCGGATGGTGTTGCCCGTCGCACGCATCCGCAGGTCCAGCGTGCCGTAGTGCGTGCGCAGGCCCGCCATTTCCAGCCCGCCCTCGCGCACCCACGCCTCCGGCACGCCCGCGCCGATCACCAGCGCGCCGTCGTGCGTGCGCTCGTAGGCGAACAGGTCCAGCGTGGAGCGGATGAAGTCCGAGCCCACCCACGTGTGCGGCATGTCGCCGATGAACCGCGGCGACGCCTCGTCGCGAAAGACGACCTCCGCCCAGTGGTTCCACGCCCGCGGCCGCTGATGACCAAAGAACAGGCCGATGGCCTCGTGCGCGCGCTGCTTCCATCCCAGCCGGATGAACGTGCCCACCGTGCGCCACTCGTACGGCGTGTAGCCGTCCCACGCCGCGCCGTCCAGCCGCGCACGGATGCTCTGCCGGTAGTAGCGCTCGAACGTGTTCTCCAGCGCCTGCCGCGGCAGCCATCCCAATCCATCCATCGGGTTCACCCCGACCGTGGTGGACGTCGCGTCGAAGTCGCCCAGCTCCACGGAACCGGGGATGAAGTCGATGCCGTGCATGGCCATCGTCGCATCGATGGACGCGCGCAGGTCCGTTCGGAAGCCGTCGCGGATGGTGGCGAAGCGCGCGCGATCCGCCGTGCGGCCCAGCACCTCGGCAACGTAGACGGCGTCGTCCAATCCCTTGAGGACGAAGAAGTCGTCCCAGTACGAGTGCATGGGCTTGGCCGAATAGCCCTCGTGGCTGATGGACTGCGGCACCAGGCCAAAGTACGCGCGCTTTTCCGGCGTGCGGTACTCCGGCGTCATCCGCTCGTGGCGCAGCGTGTCGATGTAGGCCACGGCGCGCTCCACGTGCGGCCACATGGTGCGCAGCCACGCCGTGTCGCCCGTCATGCGGCCGTACTCGGCGATCAGGTAGACGAGCTGGCCGTGGCTGTCGTGCTCGGGGACGGGGTCGGCGCCGCGCAGGCTCACGCAGCAGGGCACGTAGCCGTTGGGGCGCTGGTGCGGCGCGTACCACTCGGCAAAGCGGCGCACCTCGTCCGCGTGGCCCAGGCGGAGGAGCGCCGCGCTCGTCAGCGAGCCGTCGCGGATCCACGAGCGGTCGTAGCTGCGCGAGCCCGGCTGGATGGACGGCCCGTCCTGGTTGACGAGGATGTACGCCAGCTGCGACCGCAACGTGTTCGCGATCTCCGCCCCGTGCATCGCCTCCGGGAGGCGCAGCGTAAAGCGGTTCAGCTCGGGCTCCCACCCGCGGATGGATTCCGCCAGCAGCCGCGCCGTTTCCTGCTGCGGCCCTTCGCTGCGGACGCGCATCCGCGGGCCGGTGCCCGGATGCAGGGGAATCTCCACCGTCACCTCGCGCGACGCGCCGGCGGGAATCCACAGCCGGTACGCGAACGCGCCGGAGGCGAAGCCGCGGGGGTCGGCCACGGCGCGGGAGGCGGGAAGGCGGCCCTCGCGCAGGTACTCCACCACGTCGCCCGCGTCGAACGGCACGGCGCCGAAGCCGTCCTCGGGCGTGCTCAGCCGCAGCACCCGCGCGCCGTTGACCCGCACCTCGCCGTTGCTCAAGTCCAGGGCGCGCACCCGCGCCACTCCGCCCAGCACGTTCAGGAACTGCCAGGGCGGGTTCACCTGGAAGGGACGCAGCGCCAGGAACAGCGTCGCGTCGCGGGCCTGGGCCGAGCGGTTCTGCACGACGTAGCGGGCGTAGACGCTGGATTCCTCGCGCGCGCCCACGGGGAAGGCGGTGACGCTCAGGGCCAGCGGCTCGCCGTTCCACTGCACGGACGGGATGGGCAGATATCCCTTCTCCAGCGACTGCGTGGCCCGCGCGTCCGCCCAGGACAGGAGCCGGCCGTCCGTGTACAGGAACGGCTCGATGGAGGGCATCCCGATCCCCGTCTCCACCATCCCGTCGGTGTTGATGGTGGACTCGCGCGTGTCGCCCGGCACGCCCACCACCGTCCAGTACGACTGCTCGCCCGTCAGGTAGCGGGGATACGCGCCCCGCGGCGCCTCCTTCGCGAGGTTGGCGAAGAACGCGTTGGGCGTCTGCGACCACTCGGCCGGCTTGACCTCGATCTCGCGGATGGCGTGCTCCCGGCGCGCCGGGTCCGCGGCCATCCGAAGCCGCACGTAGCGCGTCTCCGTCTCCGGCAGGTAGAACGGATCGCGCCCGCCGCGGCTTCCCTCCACGGTGTACACGCTCTCCCACCGCGCGCCGTCCTCCGACGTCTCCACCGTGTAGTGCGTGGCGTGCGCGGCGCTGTCCCACGCGATCACCAGCCCGCCCAGCTCGCGCTCGCGCAGGAAGTCGACGGTGATGGTCGCTTCCCCGCTCGCGTCGCCGCGCCAGATGGTGGACGAGTCGCCATCCATCACCAGCCGCGCAACCTCGGGGGATGCCGTCGCGGTGACCGCGGGCGTCAGCGTGTACGGCGCGGCCGGCTCGCGCTCGCGGAAGGTCAGGTCGTCGATCCAGACCGTGCCCTTTCCCCCCGTCCCCGCCGTGACGACGATCTCCATCTGCGCCACGGAATCCATCTCCCCGCCGCCCTTCGGTCCCCACGCGAACTCCACCTGGCGCTTTTGCGTGCGGATGCGCTGCCACTCGCGCGGATACTCGAAGCGGCGGCGGTTCATCCACCACACGTTTTCGCCGGACGGGTCGATGAGCTTGAACTCCAGGTCGTTCACGGGCGCGTCCGCGCGCATGCGCCAGGCGAACTCCCAGTTGGCCGGCAGGTCGATGGGGATGGGTTTGCGGGCGATGGCGTAGCCCGTGCCGCCGTGGAAGTCGAAGTCCAGGCGCATGGAGCTGCCCGCGAAGCCGCTGTCCTGCGAGATGCGCAGTTCCACCCCCTCCGACGGATGCGCCGTCCACCCGCTCAGCGCCTCGAAGTCGTCCAGCACGCGCGTCTGCATCCCGCCAGACGACGGTGCGGATGTCGCGGATGCGGATGATGCGACGGATGCGGACGGCGCGGCTCCCGGCGCGGGGGCAGGGGATTCGACGGATGCCGGGGCGCACGAGGCGAGGGCGAGGATGCAGAGCGCGGCGAGGGGTACGGCCGCCGGCTTTCTGCCCCGGTGGATGGATCGCGCCGGCAGCGGGGCGCCCCCCATCCCCGGCCCTTCCCCCACAAACTGCGTGGGGGAAGGGAGACCTTCACGCCGAAGAGGGATGGATCGCGCCGGCAGCAGCCCGCCCCTCCCCCCGGCCCCGTCCCCGCTCGTTCCTCGCGGAGAGGGGGAGAATTCATTGCCGGAGGCGGGGTGTCCGTCACGGGCGGGGGCCCCCTCCCCCCGGCCCCCTCCCCCGCTCCGCGGAGGGAGGGGGAGAACTTCGTTTCCGCGGGGGAGCGGCGGATCAGCGAGAACTCGCCCGTTCAGTCCGCGAAGGCGGACTTCGTGAATTTCCAGCGGCGAACTCATTCGCTCGGCCGGAGGGCTGCCCCTCTCTCGCATCCCCCTCATCCCTTCACGCTCCCCACCATCACGCCCTGGATGTAGTACCGCTGCAGGAACAGGAACACGAGCATCACGGGAAGGATGGTCAGCACCGAGCCGGCCATCATCAGCTCCGTGTCCTGCACGTGCTCGCCCACGAGGTTCGCCAGCGCCACGGGCAGCGTGTACCGCCGCTCGTCGCTCAGCACGATCAGCGGCCACATGAAGTCGTTCCAGGTGCTCAGGAACGTCCAGATCCCCAGCGTCGCCAAAATCGGCACGATGGTGGGGAGCACGATGCTGGTGTAGATGCGCAGCTCGCCCGCGCCGTCCATCCGCGCCGCGTCCAGCAGGTCGTCGGGGATGGACTGCGCGTACTGGCGGATCAGGAAGATGCCGAAGATGCTCGCCAGCCCCGGGATGATCACCCCCGCATAGCTGTTGATGAGCCCCAGCTGCTTCATCAGCAGGAACAGGGGCAGCATGCTCACCTGCACGGGGATCACCATCCCCGCCGCCAGCGCGCGAAAGAGCGGGTCGCGCCCGCGAAAGCGCAGCTTGGCGAACGCGTACCCCGCCATGGAGTTGATGAGGATGCTGATCGCCGTCACCGTCACGGCGATGATGGCGCTGTTCATCAGCGAGCGGCCCAGGTTCAGCCGGGTGAACAGGGCCACGTAGTGCTCGAACGTCACCTCGCCCGGCAGCAGCCGCGGCGGAAACGTGCTCGCCTGCCCCGCCGGCATGAGCGACGCGCTCACCATCCACAGCATGGGGATGAGCATCAGCACGGCGCCCAGCACGAGCTGCGCGTAGATGGCGACCTTCGCGGCGCGCGGGCTCACGCGGCCTCCGCGCGCTTCTGCAGGGCCAGCTGCAGCAGCGTGGCGGCCAAAATCACCACGAACAGGATGAAGGCCACGGCCGCCGCGTGCCCCATGCGCCACCAGCGGAAGCCCTCCTCGTACATCAGCAGCACGACGGACGTGGTCGATCGCAGCGGGCCGCCCATGGTCATCACGTACGGCTCCACGAACAGCTGAAAGAAGCCGATCATGGTGATGACGGTCACGAACACCAGCGTGGGCGCCAGCCCCGGCAGCGTCACGTGCCGAAAGCGCTGCCACGCGCTGGCCCCGTCGATGCGCGCCGCCTCGTACAGCTCCTCCGGGATGGCCTGCAGCCCCGCGATGAAGATGAGCATGTTGTAGCCGAACGACTTCCACACCGTCATCAGGATGATGGCGGGCATGGCCCAGCGCGGGTCGCCCAGCCAGTCGATGGGCTCCATCCCGAACGTGCCCAGGGCGTAGTTCAGCAGTCCGTAGCGCGTGTGGTACAGGTAGCGCCACACGATGGCCACCGCGACGAGCGTGGTGACGAACGGGGCGAAGTAGATGGTGCGGAAGAGGCCCTTGAAGCGCACCATCTTCTGGTTGAGCAGCAGCGCCGCCGCCAGCGACACGCCGATGGAAAGCGGACCGCCGACGAGGGCGAAGTAGAAGGTGTTGCGCAGCGCCTGCCAGAACAGGGGCGTGGTAAGGAGCTGCGTGTAGTTGCGCAGCCCCACCCAGCGCGTGTTGCTCAGGTCACCCACGGCGTAGATGTCGAAGTCCGTAAAGCTGAGCGCCAGCGCCGCGACGACGGGGAGAAAGAAGAAGGTGAAGATCAGGATGAGCGCCGGCGCCAGGAACGCGTACGCCGCCGGGTTGCGCTCCCCCGGCGCCCGCAGCCCCCCGCGCGGTGCCCGCCCCGCCGATGCCGACGACGCCGCGGACAACCCGGCGTCCGCGCGGATGCTGATCTCCGCCGTGCCCGTGGTGGTGTCCGTCATGGGCGGGCTCCGGGGCGCGAGGCGGAGGCGGTGCGAACGGCGGATCGTGCACGCACGGCCTCCAAGGCGCGGCGCGGAACCCGGGGCGCCCCCACCCGGGCTCGTAAACCTCGCCCACCCTCCCCCAAAAAACCCTGGGGGAGGGTTGAAGAAGGCCGGCTTGGGCGTGAGGGAGTCGAGCGTCGCCCACGGGCGAGCGCCCCCCTCCCCGACCCTCCCCCACAAACTGCGTGGGGGAGGGAGATGGCCCATGCGGGCTGCCGTCGCGTGGCGTCGTTCTCCCCCTCTCCGCGAGGAACGAGCGGGGAGGGGGCCGGGGGGAGGGGCCCCCCGCCCGGTGCAGGAGCCATCCCCCGTGCACGAACCACCGTCCAACCTCCCCCAGGGTTTTTTGGGGGAGGTGCGAGCCTAGGCGAGCGGTGGGGGCGCCGCCCGGGCTCCGCCACGATCGACCAATCTCCGTCAGCCACGAATCCCATCATCGCCCACCCCCATCCCTGCCGCCCGCCGCACCATCCGCTGCACCGGCTGCCGTCCTCGCCGCGTCCCGCTCCGCCCGCCGGTCCAGCATCCACCGGCGCTTTTCCAGCAGGCGGTCCACCTCGCCGTCCAGCGTGCGCAGGGCCTGCTCCACCGTGGCCTGGCCGCGCACGGCGCGCTCGCCCTGCTCGAAGACCTTGCTCACGATCTGCTCCGACTCGGGCACCTTGGGCAGCGGCACCACGCGGTCCAGCTGGCTGCGGAACGCCGCCGCGTGCCGGTTCTCTGCCAGCACGGGCGACCGCCAGGCCGACTGCCGCGCGGGGAGGTCGCCCGTGAGCTCGTAGAAGCGCACCTGCTGCGCGGGCTCGCTCAGGAACTCGATGAACTTCCACGCGGCGTCCTTCTGCTTCGATCCGCGAAAGAGCACGAGCGACGCGCCGCCGGCCAGCGACACGCCGGGCCCGTCCGGGCCGGGGAGCGGCGCCGTGGCCCAGGGCGCGCTCGTGACCCGCGTGCCGAACTCGCCGATCTCCCACGGCCCCGTGATGACCATCCCCACGTTGCCGCGCTCGAACTCCTGGTAGCGGTTGCTGATCTCCGACGCACTCACCCGCGGCGCCAGCCCCTCGCGGAACAGGCCCACATAGAACTCGAAGCCGCGCCGGAAGTCGGGATTGGAGAAGTCGCCGTATCGGCCACCGTCGCGCAGCAGGGTGCCGCCGGCCTGCATCCCCAGGATCACCGGCTGCGGCCACTCGTTCGTGGGGAGCAGGATGGGATGCTGGTTGGGGCCCATCCGCGCCTTCATCTTCCGCATGGCATCCACCCACTGCGCCCACGTCGCCGGCGGCTCGGGATAGCCGGCGGCGGCCATCAGGTCCGGGCGGTAGAAGAGGACGCGCGTATCCACGTACCACGGCAGCCCGTACGTCCGCCCGTCGACCACGTTCGTGTCCCAGATCCCCGCGAAGTAGTCCGCGCGGGGGGTGGACGGGGACGCGGCGGCGCGGGCGTCCAGGGGCTCCAGCGCGTTCAGGGCCTGGAACTCCGGCACCCAGGTGTTGCCCAGCTGCGCCACGTCCGGCGTGGCGTCGCCCACGAACGCCGTGAGCATCTTCTCGTGCGCGGCCGACCAGGGGATCTGCTGCACCTGCACGCGGATGCCCGGATTGCGCCGCTCGAACTCGGGGACGAGCTCCTCCACCACCTCGCCCTCGCGCCCCATGGCCCAAAAGCGGATGGTGCGCACCTCCGCGTCCGTCCCGCCCCCGCATCCGGCGGCAAGGAGGGGAAGGAACGCGACCAGGCGCATCATATCCGTCCCGCGCGCCGTTCGCGGACGCGGGTGGCGAGGAAGGACGGGCGGATGGCGATCAGCCACAGCGGCCCGCGAGCCAGCCGCCCGAAAAGCCCGCCCGGCACAGGCCGCGGGCCACGTGCTCGTTGTCGCGCATCAGCCGCCAGACGAGGCCGCTGCGGTGGTTCTCGATCATCAGCACGATGGGCCCCTGGTCGATGCCCAGGTAGTCGCCGTCGAACCACCCCACGCCGGGGACGATGCGTCCGTGCTGCAGCGGCATGGGCTGGGTGAGGGTGGGATTGAACGAATCCAGGAAGCCGTAGCGCTGGAACAGGTGGTCGCCGTAGGTGCGGCGCATGTTCATCAGCGCGGGGATGGCGATCTCGGGCGCGAACGGGATGGATCCGCCGGCCGCCGTGGGCACCAGCGTGCCGTCGTCCTCCACGAAGTCGGCGGAGGCGCCGCGCGCGCGGTAGCTCCAGAACGTCCGCTGCTTTCCATCGATCACCAGCGTGGTGTCCTTGGGCCCGTCCGCCGCCGTCAGTCCCCACATCTCCGCCCCGTACCCCTTCCACCCCATGGGATTCTCGATGGCGTACGCCCGCTGGGCCAGCGTGGCCCGCCGCGAGTTCTCGAAGTAGTCCAGTCCCTTGGTCCGCATGTAGGCGTCCTGGATGCCGCGGAAGTCGATCCAGGCGTGCGAGTACTGGTGGCCGAAGAGCGGGGGAAAGTTGACCTGCGGATGGCCCTGGAAGTCCGCCCACACGTAGGTGGACGTGAACGCGTCCCACGCCGCCGGCTGCACGGGGTGCGTGGGCGAGCCCAGGGCCAGGACGTACAGGAACATGGCCTCGCTGTAGCCGCGGTAGTCGTGGGGGATGAAGCCGCTCTCGGGATGCCACCCCATGCTGATGCGGGGCGGGCGCGGCGTGGCGGCCCAGGCCCAGTCCACGCGGCGGTACAGCGAGTCGGCCAGGGCGCGGATCTCCGCCTCGCGCGGGTCGGGGCGGTCGAAGTACTCGGCGGCGGAGAGCACGCCCAGCATCAGCAGCCCGGTGTCGATGGTGGAAAGCTCCACCCGCTCGAACCGGTGCCCCGTCTCCATGTCCAGGAAGTGGTAGAAGAAGCCCTTGTGCCCCGTGGTCCCCGTGGCCTGCGGCCCCTGCGGCGCGTTCCAGAAGAAGCGCAGCGTGGTCAGCGTGCGGTCCGCCGCGTCCGCGCGCGACACCCAGCCGCGCTCCACCCCCACCGTGTACGCCGTGAGCCCGAACCCCACGGAGGCCACGCTGCTGAACGACGGCGTGGGCCACCGGTCGGGCACCAGGCCGTTGCGGGGGTTGGCCGTCTCCCAGAACCAGCGGAAGGTGCGTTCCTGCAGCGTGTCCAGGAACGCCGCCTGCGCCGCCGGCATCGGCGCCCGCCCCGGCCCGCCCGCGTGGACGCTACCGGACGCGCAGGCGCCGGTGGAGAGGGCAAGGGCAAGAACGGCGACGCGGGAGATGGATCGCATCAGGTGCACGCTCCTGGGTTGCTGGGTGCGGCGCCGTCCCCATCCGGCATCCGCGATGTGAATCCGATGAATCCGATTGATCAATCCTGCCGATCCGTGCCGCGAATCCATGTGCGGCGGCAATCGATAAGTGACACGCGTTTTCAGCGATGAATCAAAATCACCATTCAGAAACCAGGTAAACCTGGAAGCGAGAGCGGGCCCCCGAACGAGAGCGATTGAAATCGCGGCTACAACATCACGCTGTCCGCCTCCGCGGACACCACGGCGGGCACCCGACCCATGTGCACGGCACGCGCCCGTGCCGGACCCGTCGGCGAAGGCCGACATCACGTTTTCGGTGCCGCGATTTCAATCGCCGGGTTCGGGGCTCTGCCACCCGGCTCCCATCCAAGACCTCACCGAAACACCCGCACTTTCGCACTTTCGCACTCACGCACTTTCTTTTTCGTCCTTCCGTCCCGCCGGCGGCCAACCACGCCACCGGCGGGACCCCGACAAAGATCAGAAGCTCGCCTTCAGCCCCACCTGCACGCGGCGCGGCTCGTACGTGCCGAAGGGGATGCGCTCGCGCGGATTCTCACCCTGGCCGTCCCAGCGAATGTTGTACTGGAACAGGTCGTAGTTGAAGTTGACGTAGTTGAACAGGTTGTACACGTCGAACGCGACCCCCAGCGTGTTGCCGCGGATGCCGAAGTCCTTTTCCAGCCGCAGGTCCACGTTGCGGTACGCCCACTTGCCAAAGGGCCCGAACCAGTGCCCCTCCGGCCGCTCCGAGCGCGGGCTGGAGCCCACCGGGTTCTCGTCCCAGTCGCGCTGGTTGCCGTTGCCGATGGGCTGCGTGGCGCAGAAGGCATCGTTGGCCTTGTCCGCCGGGTTGTCGCAGTTGGTGCTCAGCGTGTACGGCAGCCCCGAGCCCAGCGTGGTGACGGTGCTCACCAGGAACCGGTACGGCAGGCGCACCACCAGGTTGGCCGACACGCGGTGCCGCTCGTCGAAGCGCCCCGGCACCCAGTCGAAGTCCTCGCTGGACACGTAGTCGAAGGCGAACATGTCCTCCTCGACGAACGTGTTGGTCTCCGTCCTGGACAGCGTGTAGTGGATGCCGCCGCCCCAGCGCCCGTCCTGGCGCAGGGGGCGGTTGAGCGACACCAGCATGGCGCGGTAGCGCGTCTCGGCATCATCCGTGGAGATGAGGATGGCGCCCAGCCCGTTGGCGCCCCACTGCTGGTTGCCCGTGGCGGGGTCGCGGTGGCCCCACATCCAGCGCAGGCCGTTGTAGTTGTGCGTCATGGAGCCCGTCACCGACAGCTGCACGTCGCCGAACATGTGGCGCACGCCCAGGCTGCCCTGCACGGAGCGCGGCGGCTTCGTATCGTTCTCCAGCAGCCAGGCCTCAGGCTTGTTGAAGGTGCCGCTCTGCACCAGCCCCACCAGCCCCTGCCGCGACAGGTACGACGGGTTCCACGCGATGGTCCCCGGCGCGCTGCCGTCCGGCGAAAAGCGGAAGGTGTAGTTCAGCCGCTGCACCTTGTACTTCTCGTCCAGGATGGCGTTGTAGTTGTTGCGGTCGTAGAACAGCCCCGCCCCACCGAACACCACCGTCCCCGCATCCCCCGACAGGTCGTACGAAAAGCCCAGCCGCGGCTGGAACGCGCCGTAGAAGCGGGGGCGGTCGTCGCCGTCCGTGATGTAGTCCTCCGCGTCGAACGAGGCGAACCGCTGCAGGAAGGCGCGCACGGAATCCACCGCGTACGCCGGCGTCACGAAGTCGTTGTTCAGCTGGTCCGTCTCGAAGTCCCAGCGCAGCCCCAGGTTCAGCACCAGCCGCGACGTGGCCTGCCAGTCGTCCTGGACGTACGCGCCCAGCTGCTGGTTGGTGGTCTTGAGGTCCGGCTCGCCGATCTGCACCGTGGCCTCGAACGGGCACGACAGCCCGCACGGCGTGTCCGTGCGAAAGCGGAACACGGGCGTCTCGTCCAGGCGCTTGTCGATGTCGTAGCGCAGGAAGTCCACCCCCACGCCGCCCTTGACCACGTGCCGCCCGCCCGTCCAGGTGAGGTCGTTGCGCAGCGCCACGCGGTCCTGCGTAAAGTCCTGGTAGCTGCGGTTGGCCCCGCGGGTGATGCCGTACTGCGGATACTCCACCTGCGGCGCGCCGAACTGCGCAGGGGTCTGCCCCCAGCGAAAGCGCTGCACGGACAGCTGCGCCTCGTTGATGAACGGCGCCCCGTTCCACGTGTGCCGCAGCACCGCCGTGTTCACGTCGTTGTCGATGCGGTTGCGCCCCTCGGCCGTGCGGCCGCCGCCAAAGTCGCGGTCGTCCGCGTCGTTGCGGGCGCTCACCGTGAGCATGAGCGACTGGTTGGCCGCCAGCTGGTGGTCCAGCCGGCCAAAGAACAGGTGCGAGCGCAGGGGGATGTCGAACAGTCCCTCGCCCGTGAGCAGGCTATCCGGCAGGGCCGGCAGGTTGGCCGGCGGGTTGAAGTCCACCCGCGTCTCCAGGTCCTGGAAGTTGCCCTCGTACGCCAGGAAGAAGTGCGTGCGGTCACGGACGATGGCCCCGCCCAGGCTGGCGCCGAACAGCGTGCGCGCGTACTCCGGCTGGGGAAAGTTGTCGCGGTGGTCCCAGTAGCTGCGGGCCATGAAGTTCTCGTACTGCCCCTGCACGAACGCGTCGCCCCGCAGCTCGTTGGTGCCGCTGCGCGTGGAGGCCGTGATGAGCGCGCCCGTGGCCTTCTGGTACTCGGCCTTGTAGTTCTGCGTGATCACGCGGAACTCGGCCACGGCGTTCTGCGGAAACGGGTTCCCCGACACCTGCCCCACGCCGCGCACGTTGCGCGACAGCGACGGGTCCTGCCCCGCGATGCCGCCCGGCAGCACGTCGCTCTTGAAGCTGGCGCCGTCCACGAACAGGTTCGTGTTGTTGACCGACGCGCCGCCGGCCGAGATGCCCGCCCCGCGCCGCTGCACGCCCGGCGCCAGGGTGGCCAGGTCCAGGAAATTGCGGCTGTTCAGGGGCAGGTTCTCGATCTGCTCCGGCGTCACGTTGGTGGCCACCTCCGGCGTGGTGGTCTCCACCACCCGCTGGCTCACGATCGTGATCCCCTCCAGCTGCAGGGCCCCCGCGCCCAGGCGAAAGTCCTGCTGCAGCGTCTGCCCCACCCCCAGCCGCACCGTGGCCGCCGCCGCCGGCTGGCCCAGGCGCGCGGCCCCCAGCCGGTAGGTGCCCGGGGGCAGGGCGCCCAGGTTGAAGAGCCCGGACGCGGAGGTGCCGGCGCTGCGCTGCAGCCCCGTCTCCGTGTTGGTGGCCGTGACCGTGGCCCCGGCCGCCGGCGCGCCGCTCTCGTCGGTCACCGTGCCGCGGATGCTCCCCGACGGCGTCTGCGCCGCGGAGAGCCGGGGACTGAGCAGCAGCGCCAGCAGGGCAAGGACGAGGGACAGTCGTTTCATGGGCGTCGCTCCTGGGGAAGGGGTGGGGTCAGCGGAACTCGGGAAGGAACGGCGGCTCGTCCGTGCCCCCGCCACACGAGCGGCGGACGACCAGGCGGGTGTCGAGCAGCTCCTGCGCGGGGGGCGCGTCGCCCGCGATGGCGTGGCACAGCAGCTCCACGGCGCGGGCGCCCATGCGGTTCACGTCCACCCGCACGGACGAAAGGGACGGGCTCAGGTAGCGGCCGATGGGGATGTCGTCGAAGCCCGCCACGGCCACGTCGTCCGGCACCCGCCGCCCCGCGCCCCGCAGGGCGCTGATGGCGCCCACGGCCATGGAGTCGTTGGCGCAGAAGATGGCGGTCGGCGGATCGGTTTCCCCGGCCAGCGCCAGGGCCGCGCGGTAGCCGCCTGCCTCCGTGAAGTCGCCGGGGGCCTCGCAGCCCTGGACCGCCGCGCCGGCTTCTTCGATCGCCGCGCGAAATCCGCGCAGGCGCTCGCGGGCGTCGAAGTTGGCGGCGGAGCCCGTGATCATCCCCACGCGCCGGTGTCCCAGGGCGATCAGGTGCCGCACCATCTGCAGCGCCCCGCCGTAGTTGTCCACGTTGATGGCGGAAAAGTCCGTCCCGCGCACGTCGCAGTTCAGCAGCACCACGGGAACGTCGGGAGGGAGGGATGCGGCCAGCTCGGCGCCGCTCACGTCGGGCGACATGACGATCATCCCGTCCACCCGGCCGCGCATGGCGCCCACGGCGAACTCGATCTCGCGCCGCCCGTCGTGCGACCCGCTCAGCAGCAGGTGGTAGCCGCGCTGCTGCGCCTGGGGATCCATCCCCCGGATGACCTCGCTGAAGAACTCGCCGAAGAGGTCCGGCAGCACCACGCCGAACACGTCGGTGCGGCGGGTGATGAGGCTGCGCGCCGTGCCGTGCGGCATGTAGCGCAGGGCGGCGGACGCCTCGGCGACGCGGCGGCGGGCCTCCTCGCTCACGGGCCCGGTGCCGTTGAGGGCGCGCGACACGGTCGTGACCGATACGCCGGCCTTGAGGGCCACGTCACGGATGGTGATGCTCACAGGTTGGCCCCGCGGGAGATGGGGTACTGCTCAGGGGATGAGCAAATCGGCTGTGGAAACGTTTTCATGGTAACGTTTCCAGAGATACGCGGCGGTCACGATGGTGTCAAGGGGATTGGGGACCTGCGGATTCGCGGAGGGGGGACACCTGGATCGGCGCCACCCGCGGAGAGCGTGCGCATCGGGGTTGGTCCCCGTCGTCGCTCGTCCCCCTGCTCCGGCGCGCGGGGTCGATGCGGATTCGTCCGGATCGCGGCCAAACAACGGCCGCGGATCGTCTCGCGATCCGCGGCCCGCCGTATACCAGCCCCGACAGTGTCCGGCGTTGCCGTTGTGCAACTAATCGTGTGCTTTGCCCAAGCCGTTTGAAAAATGTTCGGATCGGGTCCTGCTCCAGCTGCTCCGCCGCCGTTGTACGCGGACTGTGTGTGACATCCCCGTGAAGCGGGAGCGTACCGGCTCGTCCCGCTGTAGCCTGTGGCCTGATTCGCAAGTTACGCAGAATCAGCATCCTCCAGTACGATGATCTCAGACCACAACCCGGAACGACCGTAATCCTTCATGAACGTATCAAAGTCCACAAAGCCCGTAGCACCAATCTCCTCCGCATTCAGCCAGAGTGCATCGCATTCGTCACAAAGGTAGGCCGTCCTGTCCAGCACCTTGATCCGCACCGTACGCACCGTACCTTGACTACACCTGGGACATTCCATGACTACCTCAATGTACCGGGTAAGCTGTGATGATCCGAGCATGTCCACGCCGTCGCAGGCGTCCGCCGCCTAGGGCCCCGCGGCGCTCGTGCCCGGGTACAGCCGGGCGCTGCCGTCGCCGCCCATCCAAAGCATCTCCGTGCTGGCTTGAGCGAGGCCGGGGGAGGGCCGCCGTTCCCCCGGACGTTTCCCTCCCCCGTTCTTTTCCACACCGTCCGTAGTATATTGCCGCGCATCGACCCGAACCGCCCACGAACACAGGCGTGCACTTGAGCTCCGCACATCCCTCCCCCGGCCTGGATCCCGCCGCCGCGCGCGACCTGCTGGACCGCGCGCGCGAGGTCCGCGCCCACGCGTACGCGCCGTACAGCCACTTTCCCGTGGGCGCCGCGCTGCTGGCGGCGGACGGCCGCGTGTTCACCGGCTGCAACGTGGAAAACGCCTCGTACGGGCTCACCAACTGCGCCGAGCGCGTGGCCATCGGCAAGGCCGTCAGCGAGGGCGTGCGGGAGTTCGTCGCCGTGGCGGTCACCGGGCCGGAAGACGCCCTCGCCGCAGCCCCGTGCGGCGCCTGCCGGCAGGTGCTCTCGGAGTTCGGGCCGGACCTGCCCGTCATCATGCCCGCCCAGGGAGAGCCCGGGTACGTGGTGGAATCCATCGGCGGGCTCCTGCCGGGCGCGTTCGGACCGGCGCGGCTGGCGCAATCGCAGCAGGCGCGGGGCGCATGACCAACGTGGTGGAGCTCATCGAGCGAAAGAAGCGCGGCGGCGAGCTGTCCGCGGACGAGCTGCGGGGGCTCATGCGCGGCTTCCTGTCGCACGACATCCCCGACTACCAGATGGCCGCGTGGCTCATGGCCGTGGTGTGGCGGGGGATGAGCGACCCGGAGACGCTCGCCCTCACCGAAGCCATGGTGGAGAGCGGCGCCACGCTGGAGTGGCCCGGCCTGGACCGCCCCACCGTGGACAAGCACAGCACGGGCGGCGTGGGCGACAAGACGTCCATCGTCCTCGTGCCCCTGATGGCGGCGGCGGGCGCGGCGTTCGTAAAGATGTCCGGGCGCGGGCTGGGGCACACGGGTGGCACGCTGGACAAGCTGGAATCCATCCCCGGCTTTCGCTGCGAGCTGCCCCTGGACGACATGCGCGCGCAGGTGATGCGCATCGGCGCGGCGCTGGTGGGGCAGAGCCCGGAGCTGGTGCCCGCCGACAAGCAGATCTACGCTCTGCGCGACGTGACGGGGACGGTGGATTCGGTGCCGCTCATCGCCAGCAGCATCATGAGCAAGAAGCTGGCGGCCGGCGCGCGCAGCATCGTGCTGGACGTAAAGATCGGCTCGGGCGCGTTCATGCAGACGCGCGAGGATGCGCGGGTGCTGGCGCGGGCCCTGGTGGCCATCGGCGCGCAGGCGGGGCGGCAGACGCGCGCCGTGCTGAGCGCCATGCACCAGCCCCTGGGCCGCGCCGTGGGCAATGCGCTGGAGGTGCGCGAGGCCATCGAGACCCTGCGCGGCGAGGGACCGGCGGACCTGTGGGCCCTCACGCTGGAGCTGGGCGCGCACCTGCTGGAGATGGCCGGCCTGGCGCCGTCGCTGGCGGAGGGCGAGGCCATGCTGGTCCGGCTGCGGGACAGCGGTGCGGGTGCGGCCAAGCTGGCGGAGCTCATCGAGGCGCAGGGCGGCGAGCCGCGCGTGGTGGATGCGCCGCACACCCTTCCCGCGGCGCCCGTCGTCCGCGCGTTCACGGCGGATGCGGGCGGATGGGTGGCCCAGGCGGACGCGCGCGGCATCGGCGACGCGGCGCTGGAGCTGGGCGCGGGACGCAAGACCAAGGCGGACCAGGTGGACCCCGCCGTGGGCGTGTGCGTGCGGGCGCGCATCGGCGACCGCGTGGAGGCGGGGCAGCCCCTGGCCGAGGTGCACGCCCGCGGCGACGGGGACGCCGAGGCCGCCTTCGCCCGCCTGCGCGCCGCCTTCCGCCTGTCGCCCGAGCCCGTGGACGCGGCCGAGGAGGCGTTCGAGATCGTGCGGTAGGGAGTTCCGTCGGATCGGCGGGCGGTGGCGAGCAGGCGGAGCGCCCCCCTCCCCGACCCTCCCCCACAAACTGCGTGGGGGAGGGAGATTGCGCGGGCGAGTACCGAACGCGGAGGCCGGCGATGGCCCTCACCTGGCCTCGCTTCGGCTCCACCCTCTCCCACAAACTGCGCGGGAGAGGGGATACACCCCAGCCCGTGCACCGGAGGCGGGCATCGGGGAAGCTGAAGTTCTCCCCCTCTCCCGCGCAGTTTGCGGGAGAGGGGGCCGGGGAGTGAGGGGCTCCGCGAAGCGGGCGCTGTTGCAGTTCTCCCCCTCTCCTCCGCGAAGCGGGGAGGGGGCCGGGGGGAGGGGGCCCTCCGCCCGGTGCACGGACTCCGCCGCGGTGCACGATCACCATCCACCTCCCCCAGGGTTTTTTGGGGGAGGTCGCGAGGAACGAGCGGGTGGGGGCGAGCCCTTATTAGGCCCGCACCCGATCACAGTCCAAACCCGATCTCCATCCCCCGCAACCAGTTAGCGCGGCAGCCGTAAATCGCTGAATCCTGGGCTCCGGCACGGCCGTATCCCGCGTAACCTCTCTCCCCCGAAGGACCGGAGAGGGCGCACATCCATCCCGAACTCGAGAAGATCATGATCACCCCCAGACGCTGGGTCTGCGCGTCGACGCTCGCCCTCGCGGCATGCGCGCCGGCGGCGCAGGTAAACACCGATCCGGCGCCGATGTCGCCCGCCGCGGCGCCGGCCATGAACCCGCAGCCCACGGCGGCCGCGGGCACGGCGCAGGACTCCCTGGCCCGCCAGGTGACCGCCCTGGCCGACCAGGTGCTGCAGACGGCGCTCACCCGCAGTCCCGAGATCGCCACCATCATCGGCCTGCCGGGCTTCAAGCACGAGGGGCTGAGCGACAACTCGCTGGCCGCCCTGGCGCGCTACGAGGCCGAGGACTCCGCCTTCTACGCCCGCGTGCTGGCCATGGACCCGGAGCCGCTGCTGGGCCGGCCGGAGTACATCACCCTGGGATTCCTGCGCGAGGCCGCGCAGTCCGGCATGCAGGGCCGCGTGTGCCGCAACGAGCTGTGGTCGGGCGTGAACCAGATGTTCGGCTGGCACACCGGCATCGCGCGCCTGGCCGGGGTGCAGCCGGTGGGCTCCGACGCGGCGCGCGCGCAGGCGCTCACCCGCTGGCGCGGCCTGGACAAGCAGATCGACGACGAGATCGCCAACCTGCGCGAGGGGCTGCGCCAGGGGTACCGGGCGCCCAAGGTGAACGTCAACCGCGTCATCGAGCAGATGAACGTGCTGCTCGCGTCGCCGCCGGCCCAGTCGCCGTTCGCCGCCCCCATGCAGCGCGACAGCACGCCGGCGTTCCGCGCGGAGTTCGAGCAGGTGGTGACCAGCGAGCTGTACCCGGCCATGCGCCGCTACCGCGACTTCCTGGTCAACGAGTACCTGCCCGCGTCGCGCGACGCCATCGGCATCGCGGCCAACCCCAACGGCACGGACTGCTACCGCTCGGCCGTGCGCTCGTTCACCACCCTGGACGTGCCCGCGCAGGAGATCCACGAGATCGGCCTGCGGGAGATGGCCAAGATCCAGGCGGAGATGCGCACCATCGCGCAGCGCAGCTTCAACACGTCGGACGTGCCGGCGCTGCTGGAGCGCTTTCGCACCGATCCCCAGTACCTGTTCCGCGGCCGGCAGGAGATCGTGGACTACGCCGACGCGGCCATCGAGCGCGGCCGCGCGGCCATGCCGCGCTGGTTCGGCCGGCTGCCCAAGGCGGACGTGATCATCGAGCCCTACCAGGAGTTCGAGGAGATCTCGGCGCCGGGCGCCAGCTACGAGACGCCCAGCGAGGACGGCACGCGGCCGGGCAAGTACCGCATCAACACGTACAAGCCCGAGGAGCAGACGCGCGTGGGCATCGAGTCCACGGCGTTCCACGAAGCCATCCCGGGGCACCACCTGCAGCTGGCCATCGCGCAGGAGCGCGAGGGGGCGCACATGATCACGCGCTTCCTGGGCAACTCGGGCTTCAGCGAGGGGTGGGGGCTGTACGCGGAGCGGCTGGCGGACGAGATGGGGCTGTTCTCGTCGGACATGGACCGCATGGGGCTGCTGAGCAACGAGGCCCTGCGCGCCGCCCGCATGGTGGTGGACCCGGGGCTGCACGTGCTGGGGTGGTCGCGCGAGCAGGCCATCGACTACATGCTGCGCCACACGGCCGAGAACCGGCAGGCCGTGGAGAACGAGGTGGACCGCTACATCGGCTGGCCGGGGCAGGCCACGGCGTACATGCTGGGCAACCTGGAGATCCGCCGCCTGCGCGAGATGGCCGAGCGCGAGATGGGCCCCCGCTTCGACATCCGCACCTTCCACGACAAGGTGCTGGAGGACGGCACCGTGACGCTGCCCATGCTGCGCGGCAAGATCGAGCGCTGGGTGGCCGCGGAGAAGGCCCGCTAGGACGCAGTGCGTGAGTGCGTGGAGTGCGTGAGTGCGGGAGTGGTTCTCCCGCGCTCACGCACTCTGCGTTTGGGCGATGATTGATGCAGCGTCGTGATGGCCCAGGCCCGCGCCTCGATGCCGGCCATCCGCGAAGAGCCCCGGCCGTGGTGTCCGCGAAGGCGGACAGCGTGAAGTTGTAGCCGCGAATTCATTCGCTCTCTCCTTCCCCGCGAAGGAGATTCGAGGAACCGGCATCATCTCATCCGCCACACCCGCATCCACCGCACACACCCTCATCCACCGCACGAACCTCATCCACCGCACGCACCCTCATCCGCCGCGCAGCCCCTGTTTGCATTGGCGCGGGGGATGTACACTGGTGGCGGCCGGTCGTCATCCGTCCCATGCAGCCGTTTTCCCCCTCCCCACACACCCGGAGCATTCGCATGAAGACCAGGCTCTTTCTCGCCGCCACGCTGACGCTGGCCGTGAGCGCGTGCGCCCCCGCGGCCACCACCAGCACCGGGATGGGGGCCGGCACCGCGCCGGCGGCATCCACCACCGCGTCGGTGAACCCGGTAGGGCGCTACGAGTTCACCACCAGCGTGCAGGGGCAGGCCGTCACGGGCGGCATGCTCGTCGCCGGGACGCCAGGGGCGTACACGGGGCAGATCACCACGAGCGTCACCCCGCCCATCCCCCTGAACACCGTCACGGCCACGGGGCAGGAGATGGTCCTCACGGGCAGCACCCCCGACGGCATCATCACCATTCGCATGACCTTTACGGATGACACGGCGTTCACCGGCTCGTGGGAGCTTTCCGGCGACACCGGCAGCCTGACGGGCCGGCGGGTGATGTAGACCCGCGGGTGATGGATGGATGAAAATCGAGCGGGGCGGCCCCTTCCGGAGCCGCCCCGCTTCTTTTCCGCGATCGCCAAAAGGCCGATCAGCAGAAGGTGGTGTCCGGGCAGCAGGCCGTGCGGTTGCACGAGCCCACGTGGCTGTAGCAGGCGTCGTTCAGCGAGCCGTCGTTGCCCTGCACGGTGCCGCGGGCCTGCTCCAGGCCGCCGCTGACCTCGAACGACTCCACGGCCAGCGTCTCGATGTTGAGCGCGATCTTCTTCATGGGTGCTCCTTGCGGGAGAGAAAACGCCAGGCGGCGGGATCCGGCGGGCCAAAGCCCTGCCGCCCACCGCCGCGCGCCGAAGGTTCCGGCGCAGCCTCGCCCTGGTCGGGCGAGGCGGTAGAGCGGCCGTTCCGCCAATCAGCAGAGGTTGGTCTTGGGGCAGCAGCGGGTGCGGTCGCACGAGGTGTCGCGCGTGGACACGCTCAGCATCCCCTCGTTCGCCTGCACGGTGCCGCGTGCGACCAACTCGCCGCCGCCGACCTCGAACGACACCACGGCCAGGGTCTCGACGTCCAGCGTGATCTTGTTCATGGGGGCTCCTTGCGGGAGTGAAAACGCCAGGCGGCGGGATCCGGCGGGCCAAGGCCGCTGCCGCCCGCCGCCGCGCCGGGGCATCCGGCGCAAGTCACGGTCCGGCGATCCGGCGTGAGACGGCCGCCCGTTGCCGGGACGGCCGCCTCGCGTGTTCTCCCTGCGAACGGCCGGCGCGGCCGATCAGCAGATGGTGGTGGCCGGGCAGCAGGCCGTGCGGTTACACGAGCCCACGTTGGAGTAGCAGTTGGCGTTCAGCGTGCCCATGTTCGCCTCGACGGTGCCACGGTCCAGCTCCATGGCGCTGCTGGCCACGAACGACTCCACGGACAGCGTCTCGATGTTGAGCGCGATCTTCTTCATGGTTGTGCTCCGATTGGATTGGGATGATGTCGCCCGGCGGGGTGGCGCACGGAGACCGTGCACCCCGTCACGCGCCGGAAGCGTCCGGCGCAGCCCGCAATCTCTTGCGGACGCTTTGTTTGATCAAGCCTCCCGGCGCGTTTCCCCACGAGACGCCGAGACGCCGTTGAGACGGCGCGGGCCGCCCGAAAGCGGCCCGGCATGGTCAGCAGAGCGTGGTCTCGGGGCAGCAGGCGGTGCGCCAGCAGGAGTTGTTGCGCGTGGCCAGCATCGCCTCGTTCGCCTGCACGGTGCCGCGGGCCACGGGCTCGCCGGTGCTGATCTCGAACGACTCCACGGACAGCGTCTCGACGTTCAGCGCGATCTTCTTCATGCGGTGCTCCTGGAAAGAACGGAAGACTGAGGGATGGCGCTCGCCCGCGGCGTCCAGCGCCGCGGGCCGGCCACCCTGCGTGCTCCCAATCTCTTGCCGTCTCTTCAGTTACGCAACCGGCTCGCTGTACCCGTTCATCCCCGGTGGACGATCCGCGGACGGCGCCCGGCCATCGCGGAAAAGCGGGCCGAACCGCTCCACAGGAGACGGCGGTGGTCACGAATCGCATCCAGCGAAAGGGTGAAGGACCGCGCCGCGGCGCGACGCGTGTTTGCCGGGACGGCACGGCGCTTGCCCCTCACCCTGCCCCTCGCGGCTGTCCACTTCGTGCACCGCGCTTTCTCTCCGCCGGCCACTGCCCATGCCTGTTTCTTCGCCCCTGGATAACGGGAACGCTTCCGCGCGGAAGCTGGACCTGCTGTGCTTTTCGCACCTCCGCTGGGACTTCGTCTACCAGCGCCCGCAGCACCTGATGAGCCGATTTGCGCGAGACCGGCGCGTGTACTACGTGGAGGAGCCCGTGTTCGGCGCGCACGAGCCGCGGCTGGAGGTGCGGCGCGGGGCGGACGGCGTGTCGGTCGTCGTCCCCCACCTGCCGCACGCCGAGCCGGAGCAGGCGGAAGCCCTGCAGCGCCGGCTGCTGGACGGGATGATGGCGGACGAGGGGATCGGCGCGCACGTGGCCTGGTTCTACACGCCCATGGCCCTTGGCTTCGCGGGGCACCTGCGGCCCGCCGTGACGGTGTTCGACTGCATGGACGAGCTCTCCGCCTTTCGCTTTGCCCCGCCGGCGCTCAAGGAGCGCGAGGCGGAGGTGATGCGGCGGGCGGACCTGGTGTTCACGGGCGGCGCCAGCCTGTTCGAGGCGCGGCGCGGCCGGCACCCGTCCGTGCACCTGTTCCCCAGCAGCATCGACGTGGCCCACTTCGGGCAGGCGCGCGGGGACGTGGCGGACCCGGCGGACCAGGCGGACATCCCGCACCCGCGCATCGGCTTCTTCGGCGTGCTGGACGAGCGCTTCGACGCGGAGCTGGTGGGCGAATTGGCCGCGGCGCGCCCGGACTGGCACTTCGTCCTCGTGGGCCCCACGGCCAAGGTGGAGCTGGCGGACCTGCCGCAGGGGCCCAACCTGCACTACCTGGGGCCCAAGGCGTACGCGGAGCTGCCCTCCTACGCGGCCGGGTGGGACGCGGCGGCGCTCTTTTTCGCCATGAACGAGTCCACGCGCTACATCAGCCCCACCAAGACGCCGGAGTACCTGGCGGCGGGGCGGCGCACGGTATCGTCCCCCATCCACGACGTCGTACGCGGCTGGGGCGGCTCCGGCCTCGTGCGCATCGCCGACACGGCGGACGCGTGGATCGCGGCGCTGGCGGAGGCGCTGAAGGACGAGGACCGCGACGAGTGGCTGCGGCGGGTGGACGAGGCGCTGGCCCGCGGCTCGTGGGAAAGCACCTGGGCCGGGATGGACGCGCTGATCGAGGACGTGGCCCTTCGCGCGGCGCGCACTTCGTCGGATGCGAATGGAGATGCGGACGGGGCGGATGCGGACGCGCCGTGGTCGCGGCCGTCGGAGCGGATGGCGGCCGGAACGGCGGGGGACTGAGATGTTCGACTACCTGATCGTGGGCGCCGGGTTCGCCGGCAGCGTGCTGGCCGAGCGGCTGGCGGCCGGCGCCGGTAAAAAGGTGCTCGTGGTGGACAAGCGCCCCCACATCGGCGGCAACGCGTTCGACGAGTACAACGACGACGGCATCCTCGTCCATCGCTACGGGCCGCACATCTTTCACACCAACTCCAGGGAGGTGTGGGAGTACCTGAGCCGCTTCACCCCCTGGCGCCCGTACGAGCACCGCGTGCGCGCCAGCGTGGACGGCCAGCTGCTGCCCATGCCCATCAACCTGGACACCATCAACGGCCTGTACGGCCTGTCGCTGACGGCGTTCCAGGTGGAGGAGTTCTTTCGCTCCGTGGCGGAGCCGTGCGAGGAGATCCGCACCAGCGAGGACGTGGTGGTGAGCCGCGTGGGGCGCGACCTGTACGAGAAGTTCTTTAAGAACTACACGAACAAGCAGTGGGGGATGGACCCGTCGGAGCTGGACGCGTCCGTCACGGCGCGGGTGCCCACGCGCACCAGCCGCGACGACCGGTACTTCACCGACACGTACCAGGCCATGCCCCTGCACGGCTACACGCGGATGTTCCAGAACCTGCTGGCGCACCCCAACATCAAGGTGATGCTGAACACCGACTACCGAGAGGTGGAGGGGCTCATCCCCTACGGCGAGGTGGTGTTCACGGGCCCCATCGACGAGTTCTTCGACTTTCGCTTCGGCAAGCTGCCGTACCGGTCGCTCACCTTCAAGCACGAGACGGTGAACGCGGAGGTGCACCAGCCCGCGCCCGTGGTGAACTACCCCAACGAGCACCCGTACACGCGCGTCACGGAGTTCAAGTACCTCACGGGGCAGCAGCACCGGCAGACGAGCATCGTCTACGAGTACCCGGGCGACGAGGGCGACCCGTACTATCCCGTGCCCCGGCCGGAGAACGCGGAGCTGTACCGCCAGTACCGCGAGCTGGCGGACGAGACGCAGGGCGTGTGGTTCGTGGGGCGGCTGGCCACGTACCGGTACTACAACATGGACCAGGTGGTGGCGCAGGCCCTGACCACCTACAAGCGGATCACGGGCGCCAAGCCCGCCGTACCGACCCGTGCCAGGCGCGCCCGTGCCCCCGTGGCCCGCGCCTGAGCTGTGGGGTGGCGTGGAGTGCACCCGCACCCGGGTGCACGGCCGCGTCATGGACCAGCTGGAGCGCTCCGGCCATGCCGCGCGCGCGGACGACCTGGACCGCTTCGCCGCGCTGGGCATCCGCACGCTGCGCCACCCTTTCCTCTGGGAACGCATCGCCCCCGAGGGCCCGGACACGGCGGACTGGACGTGGGCGGACGCGCGAATGGGGCGGATGCGGGCGCTCGGCATCCGCCCCATCGCCGGCCTGGTGCACCACGGCAGCGGGCCGCCCGGCGCCCTGCTGGGGAGCGGGCGGTTCGCGGAGGGGCTGGCCGCGTACGCCGGCGCTTTTGCCCGCCGCTATCCCCACGTCACGGACTACACCCCCGTCAACGAGCCCCTGACGACGGCGCGCTTTGCCGGGCTGTACGGGCTGTGGCACCCGCACGGCGCGGACGAGCGCGCCTTCCTCCGCGTGTTCCTGGAGCAGTGCCGCGGCGTCGTGCTGGCCATGCGGGCCATCCGCGAAATCAATCCCGCCGCGCGGCTGGTGCAGACGGAGGACCTGGGAAAGACGCACGCCACCCGCGGGCTGGCGTACCAGGCGCGCTTCGAGAACGAGCGCCGCTGGCTCACCTGGGACCTGCTCTGCGGCCGGGTGGATGCGCATCATCCCCTGTGGCCGGACCTGCTGGCCTGGGGCGCGGGGGAGCGCGATCTCACGTTCTTCGCCGAGAACCCCACCCCGCCGGCCGTCGTCGGCATCAACCACTACGTCACGAGCGAGCGCTTTCTGGATACGCGCGTGCGCCGGTACCTGCCGCGGCAGCGGGGCGGCAACGCGTACCAGCGCTACGCGGACGTGGAGGCGGTGTACGTGCGCCGCGGCGGCCTGGCGGGCCCGCGCGCGCTGCTGGCGGAGGCGTGGCGCCGCTACGCCCTGCCGCTGGCCGTGACGGAGGTGCACCTGGATTCCACCCGCGAAGAGCAGCTGCGCTGGCTGGCGGAGGTGTGGGATGCGGCGGACGGGCTGGCCGCGCGCGGGGTGGACGTGCGGGCGGTGACGGTCTGGGCGCTGCTGGGCACGTTCGACTGGAACTCGCTGCTCACCCGGGACGCGGGATACTACGAGCCCGGCCTCTTCGACCTTCGCGCGCAGGCGCCGCGGCCCACGGCGCTCGCGTCCCTGGCGCGCACGCTGGCCACGGGCGAGGGCGAGCGGCATCCCGTGCTGGACGTGCCCGGCTGGTGGCACCGGCCGGAGCGCCTGCACTACCCGCCGTCCGGCCGCCCGCCGCCACCGGCGAAAACCGGCGGCGCACCGGGGGAGGCCGGACGTCCGCCGCGGCTGCTGGCCATCGCGGGCGCGGGGGGCACGCTGGGGCGGGCGTTCGCGCGGGTGTGCGGCGTGCGGGGCATCGCGCACCGGGCGCTGGGGCGGGGCGAGATGGACGTCGCCGATCCCGCGTCCGTGCGGGCGATGCTGGATGCGCTCCGTCCCTGGGCCGTGGTCAACGCCGCCGGCTACGTGCGCGTGGACGACGCGGAGCGCGAGCCGGATCCCTGCTTCCGCACGAACGCGGACGGCGCCGCCGTGCTGGCGGAGGCGTGCGCGGCGCGGGGGATTCCGCTCCTCACCTTCTCGTCGGACCTGGTGTTCGACGGGACGGGGGACGTGCCGTACACGGAGAGCGCCGCGCCGTCGCCGGTCAACGTCTACGGGCGCAGCAAGGCGGATGCGGAGCGGCGGGTGCTGGAAGCCCACCCCGCGGCGCTGGTGGTGCGGACGGCCGCGTTCTTCGGACCGTGGGACGAGCACAACTTCGTCACGCTTGCGCTGCGGGCCCTGCGCGAGGGACGATCCTTCGCGGCGGCGGACGACGCGACGGTGTCGCCCACGTACGTGCCGGACCTGGTGCACGCGTCGCTGGACCTGCTCATCGACGGGGAGCGCGGCGTGTGGCACCTGGCCAACGGGGGCGCCGTCACCTGGGCGGAGCTGGCGCGGCGCGCGGCCGACGCGGCGGGTGTGGATGCGTCCGGGATCGAGCCCGTTGCCACGGCCGATCTGCATCTCCCCGCGCCCCGCCCCCTGTACACGGCGCTGGCGAGCGAGCGCGGCTGGCCCCTGCCCTCGCTGGACGACGCCCTGGCCCGCTACGTCGCCGAGCGCTGGGGCCGTCCCGTGCGCCGCCGCCGCCGCGCGACCGCCGCCGCGGGGTGATTCCAGCTCTGAAAAAAGATGGGCGTACAGAGGAACAGAGTTAGACGGAGGAAGATGAACAACGTGCTGGTTTCTCCTCCTCTGTTTGACTCTGTTCCTCTGTATTCCCAAGCGTTGTTTTCGGCGGACGCGGAGAGAGAAAAGAGAGGACGCGGAGAGGCCTGTCCCGCGCCTCCGCGTCCTCTCCGTTTTGCTCCCCGTTCTCGGCGTGAGAATCAGTCGCTCAGGCGTAGCGGCGGACCATGCGCGCGCAGAAGTCCACGAACTCGCCGATGTCCCGCGGCGGGCTGGTGTAGTGCGGCACCACGCCCTTGTGCTCGGGCGTAAAGCAGAACGTCACCGTCACGTCGAACTCCTCCAGCGCCTTCATCTGCCGGTCGAACCAGGCCAGCGAGCCGTCGCGGTGGTCGTCGCTCCAGCTAAGCCCCGTGCGCAGCTTGCGGATGCCCAGCTTGCGCAGCCAGCGCACGGCATCGTCCAGGCGGTGGTCCTCGTAGTGGAACCACTGGCAGATGCCCATCTCCCCGTCCAGCTCCGCGAACGCGTCCATGGCCGGCTTGGGCGTGCCGTCCTCGCGCACCAGGCCCATGTGAAAGTGCCGGAAGTACGACGAGCCCTCGCGCTGCTTGTGGCGCGTGGTGGCCTCCCACTGCTGCGGCAGGTCGAACAGGCTGTACCAGTGCACCCGCTCCGCCTGCCCCCGCAGCACCTGGGCCGTGCGCCGCAGCCCCTCCGCCTGGATCGCCTCGCCCGCGAAGGTGCTGATGCCCACCTCGGTCACCCAGACCGGGAGCGAGGTCACGGCTTGGACGGAGGCCAGCTTCTCGGGCCAGTCCTCGATGCTCCACAGGTTCCAGTCCAGGGGAAAGCCGTGGACCGCCACGACGTCCATCTCGTCCAGCGCCCCCAGCCCGCCCATGTGCGCGATGAAGCGGGGATCCACGGGCGAAACGCCGCCCATCACCCGCTGCACGTCCGCGCTCTCCGCCCGGATGGCCTCGCCGGCCGCGCGGGCCATCCGCGCGAACGTGTGCCATCCCTGGTCGATCCCGAAGTCCCAGTGGCTGGTGTTGTTGGGCTCGTTCCAGACCATCGCCGCTTCGATCACCGGCCGCCGCCCTCCCGCGACGGGTACACGGCCCGCGGCTCCCCGTCCGTGATGGCAGAGGCGCGGCAGAGGTAGACCTCCGGCTCCGGATGCTCCACGATCGTGAACCCCGCGCTGCGCAGCATGGCCTCGGTGCCGGCCGCGTTGGGCACCCACCAGTTGGTGGGGTCGTTGCAGTAGCGGTGCTCGATGAACGCCATCTTCGGATAGCCGGGGCTGTCGAAGTGGTCCTGCTGCCAGAAGTCGTAGTCCTCGCGCACCGGGTCCACCTCGGCCGATCCGCGCTGCATGCTCTGAAAGAGCATCAGGTCGCCCACCACGTGCTCGCGCAGCAGGTCCAGGGCGAGCAGCGGGTGGCGCAGGTGGTACAGGACGCCCATGAAGATGACGAAGTCGAACGTCTCGCCCAGCTGCGCCACGTCGTACACGGACATCTTGCGGAACTCGATGTCCAGCCCGTTGACCTCCGCCGCGAAGCGGGCCTGGGCCAGGTACAGGTCCTCGCTGTCGATGCCCACCACGCGCGACGCGCCGCGGCGCTTCATCTCCATGCTGTAGAACCCGGCGTTGCAGCCGATGTCCAGCACCGTCTTTCCCGTGAGGTCCGTGGGAACGGCGTGGGCGAAGTTCACCCACTTGATGGACGGGTAGTCGCCCAGGAAGTGGTCCGGGGCCGTGCGCACGCCGCGCAGGTCCAGGTTGTGGAACCAGGGCTGCAGCTCCTGCACGCGGCGCTGGATCTCTTCCGTGCCGTAGTCCTGCGCGGCCTCGGCTGCGGGAAGGGGCGAGATCAACGATGCCTCCGGGATGTTCGGTTCAGGGCCGGTCACGCGGTCGCGACGCCGGCCGGTTGATGCGGGTCCCACGACGGGCTGGCCGCCGCCAGCGGCGACGGCCCGCCCTCGGACGCGGGACGCTGGCTGAGCACCGCGATGGCCTCGCGGTAGCCGTGCAGCGTCCCCACGTCCACGTACGCCTCGCCCGCGCGCACGCCGCGGGCCACCCCGCCGCGCGCGAGCCAGGCGTTCACCAGCGTGCCGATGTACTCGTCCTGCCTGCCCCGCTCCAGCCACAGCTCGTGCAGCTCGCCCAGCGTCCACCCGGGGAGCTTGAAGGCGCCCCACACCCAGTGCGTGGCCGCCCCCGGCTGCTTGACCTGGATCTCCAGCACCTTCCCCTCCTCGTCCGTCACCACCGCGTCGAAGAACTCGGGGCGCTCCACGGGAAAGAGGAGAAAGGAGAGGATGCCGTCCGGCAGGGCGCACAGCCCGTCGTCCGGGAACCAGACCGTGTCGGGCAGCCCCACCAGCACGTCCTCCGCGGGGGGGACGAGGGGGAGGACGCGAAAGATGGAGTCGCACAGCCCGGCCGGCTTGGGCTGCACGGCGTAGCACACGTGCGCCGTGCCGAACCCGCCTCCGTAGTACTGCACGATGTCGGACTTCCCGGGCGCGATGACGAAGCAGATCTTGTCCGCCCCGCCCCGGATCATCCGCTCCACGAGGTATTCGCTCACGGCCTTGGGCCGCTCCACGCCCTCGTCGATGCGGCTGCCCACGGGGAGCAGCTCCTTGCTGAACGCGAGCGGCTGGATGCGGCTTCCCGCCCCCGCCGCCGGCACGATGCCCCACATCTCAGGCCTCCGCTGCCAGGGTTTCCTGCACCCGCCACTCCTCCGCGGCCTCGGCCGATTCGGCGGCATCCACCGCCTCGCCCGCGCCGAACGCCGCGTCCAGCAGCGCCTCCAGCTCCGCCGCGCGGCGGGCGGACGTGTGCTCGTCCAGCGTCCGCTCCCGCGCGCGGCGGGCCACGGCGTCGCGCTCCGCGTCCGTCATCCGCATCGCGCGCACCACGTCGTCCGTGCCGTGAGCGATGACGATCTCCTCGCCGGGCGCGAAGAACGCGTCCAGCCCCTCCCACGCGTCGCTGATGACGGGGCAGCCGCACGCCGCCGCCTCGAACAACCGGCCGCTGGGGCACCATCCCATCTCCGCCATGGCGCGCCGCGTGACGTTCAGCGTCCACCGCGACGAGCTGAAGAACGCGGGATGGTACGCGGGCGGCATGTGCTTGCGGAACCAGATGTTGTCCGCCCAGGGAAACTCCTGCGGATACTGCGCGCCGCCGATCAAAAAGCGCTTGTCCGGCATCCGGTCCGCCGCCTGGATGAGCAGCCGCTCCAGCGCCGCCTGCCGGTCTTCCGCGTACGTCCCCAGGTACGACAGGTCCGCGCGGTACTCCTCGTCCGCGGCGACGGCGTGGTGGACGTCGGGGTCCACGTGGCCGTACAGCGGCGCCACCCGCCGCGCGCCCAGCCGGGAGCGGAGCGCGTCCAGCGCCGTGCCGCCCGTGTAGCTGAGCACCAGGTCGAAGTCCGCCAGCCCGCGGGGACCGAGATACGCGACGTCTTTGCCGCTGGCCAGCGCGTCCAGGGTGACGGGCGTGTCCAGGTCGTAGAACGTCTTGACGGCCGCGGGCGACTGCAGGACGAGCTCCGTGGCCGCGATGCCGTCCGCCTGGTACGAGGTGACCATGGCCACGTCGGCGTCGGCCAGGTGGGCGCGGGCGGCGGGGAGGTTGGCGTCCCAGTCGTCGTACAGGACGAGCGTGCCGCCGGGAAGCTCCCACAGGTCGCGGTTCAGGGCATAGTACGGCACGTCGCGCTCGAAGAAGACCACGTCGTGCCCGCGGGCCGCGAGCGCCTTGCACAGCCCCCGCCACAGCGTCGCGTGCCCGTTGCCCCACGACGAGCTTACGGTGAGCCCGAAGATCACCAGCTTCATGCAATGCGAAAAGAACCGGGTGGGCGAAAGAGCCTTTGCGGACAGCGTCCGAACAGGCCCGGAATGCGCCGAAACCCCAGCCCGCGCCTTGCCCGCACGCGCGGTGGGATGGAGCGGCAACTCTCGCAAAGACCGCACCGCACGTGTACACAGTGCGCGAGCTTCTTCTATGTGGCTTTGCAAGCACTTGCACCGGTAGACGTTCGGAATTCCGGGGGTGTTACGGGAGATGAGACGGGACGGATGGAGGAGGGGCGGCGGATGGGGTTGGGGAGGTGCGGTGGATGAGGAAGGGGGAGGGGCGGCGGATGAGGATCGGGGGGTGCGGAGGATGGGGCGATGGGCGGAGTCCGGGACCCGGCGACTGAAGTCGCGGCAATGAACCCGCGATGTCGGCCTTCGCCGACGGGTCCGGCGCGGGCGGGGTGCCGTGGGGTACGCGGGGATCGCGAGGAGGTTCGTGCGCGAGCGGGCTCGTGTGCACCGCCGCGAAGTTCTCCCCTCCCTCCGCGGAGCGGGGGAGGGGGCCGGGGGCCCTCCGCCGGTGCACAGCCTCCGCTCGTACGGCGCGGAATCACCGCCAACGAACACGCCCGCCGCGACCTCTTCTCGGTCGCGGCGGGCGATGTCGTTGCTGGCTGTCCCCTGTAACCTGTCCCCTGTAACCCGCGGTTCAGGCCGGCAGCCCGCCCGGCCTCACAGCAAAAAATGCTGCAGCAGGTCCGGCGTGATGACGGTGCGCTCGTCCACCTCGTCCCACAGGTCCTTGTGGGGCTGCTGGGGGCCGGTGCCGTGGTACAGGTGCACCAGCACGCCTTCGTTCTTGGCGGCGCGGATGGCGGGGAGGAAGTCGGAGTCGCCCGTGACCAGGATGGCGCGGTGAATCCGCTGCTTGGCGGCCAGCATCACCAGGTCCACGCCCAGGTAGATGTCCACCCGCTTCTGCTCGAAGATGGGGCGCTCGCTTTCGCGGTCCGTGCCGCGGTACTCCAGCTTGCCCTCGCGCACCTCGAAGCGGTTGAGCCGCGTGAGCGCGTTGAAGAAGCGCTGCTTGTTCTCGTACCGCTGCTGGTCTTCCTCGCTGGGCGTGGGGCCCATGTACGGGAGGCAGTGGTAGTAGTACGTGCGGAGCAGCTCGTGGGGGCGAGCGAGCTCCTGGGACAGCTTGCCGAAGTCGATGCGCGGCGAGCCGCAGTCGCGCGAGACCCGGTCAAAGTACCCGCCGTCAATGAAGATGGCTGCGTTCATGTCGTGCCGTCCAAGTAAAACGAAGCCCGCCGCACGAACGCGGCGGGAGCGGTGGTTTGTCCGCGGCCCTGGGGGGGACCGCGTGGCCTCGCGGTGGTTACGTTTGCAGAGGCGCCCCGGTGCGATTGGAATTACTGGCCGTGCGTCCGGTTGTCAAGGGACGCTCCCGTTGCATTCCGTTGCGGCGCAGAAATTTAGGCGCAAACGTGTGGGCCTCGGGCCACTGCTTCGAAAGCGGGAAGCAGATGCGTCCGGGAGCCATGCCAGAGCTGTCGTCATCGGCATGCATTTCCACCGCTGGCGCAGACGGAGCGCACTGGTAAGACACGCGCCCTTGGGGACGTGTTGGGAACGATATGGTAAGCAAAAGTGCATGAACATGACGTAGATGATGGAATGGAGCGGATCGGATGAGCGGATCGATGGAGAGCATTGGATGGAGAGCATTGGATGGAGAGCATCGGATGGAGAGCATCGGATGGAGAGCATCGGATGGAGAGCATTGGATGGAGAGCATCGGATGGAGAGCATCGGATGGAGCGGATCGGATTAGCGGATCGGATTAGCGGATGGAGCGGGTTCGGGTGGAGGCGGAGCGGGCAGATCGCAGGACGTTAGCCCGGGAAGCGAGGGAGTGGGGCGTTGATTCGGCGCGCGACGGGCAAGATTGGAAACACGTTCGGGAGAGCGACCGGCAGGGGACGATGGGGCACGCGTTCGGGAGTGGATAAGGGAGGCGGGCATCCGTCCTGAGCGGGTAAACCCGCCGCTGGGAAAGCGGTAAGCCCCGTCTCGGCTCGCTGCGCTCGCCGAACGGGGCTTCAACTGCTCCAACGCAACGGCGGCCAGGGGAAACGGACCACAGCGGCGCGGAGAAGCGCCCGGGCGGCAATGCCGTTGATGGCTGTCACCTGTAACCCGTCCCCTGTAACCCGCCGTTGCCGTTGCAGGCTATTCCCTATTCCCTATTACCTATTCCCCGCCCTCCCCCGCGACCGCCTCCAACAAAGCCTCGTCCGCCGCCTCGCCGGACATCAGCGCGCCCACCTCGCCGGGAACGGACAGGTCCAGGATCTCCTGCACCACGGCCTCGTCCGCCTGCGAAAGCGGCGTCCGGCGGCCGGGGAGCGTGGCCAGGGCCACGGCGGCGATCCCCGCCGCGGCGGCCAGGGGCAGCACGGCGCGCAGTCCGCGGGAGCGCGCACGGGCGCGGCGGCGGCCGGCCAGCGGCAGCTCCGCGTCTGCCGAAATGCGGGCGCGCAGGGCATCCCAATCCATCTCCGGCGCGTCGCCGTACGCATCGCGCAGGGCCGCGCCCAGCACGGGGTCGCGGTTCATCTCGTCCATCGTTCAGTCCTTCCGTTCATACGCGGCGAGCGCCTGCCGCAGCGTCTTGCGCGCCTCGTGAAGGTGCCAGCGCACGGTGCCGTCGCTGATCTCCAGGATCTCCGCGATCTCGGCGCCGGCGAACCCCTCCAGCTCGAACAGTTCCACGATCACACGCTGCCGCTCGGGCAGCCCGTCCATGGCCGCCCGCAGCCGCCCGCGCAGCTCGGCCCGCTCCGCCGCGCGCTCCGGCGACGCCCCCGCGGACGCGGCATCCTCCGGCAGCCCCTCCGTGGTCCGCAGCGCCCGCGACTTGCGCGCGTTGAGCCCGCGGTTCACCAGCACGCGAAAGAACCAGGGGGAGAACGCGCGGCCCCGCTGAAAGGTGTCGATCTTCTGCAGGACGGCCAGGAAGGTCTCCTGCACCAGGTCCTCCGCGTCCTCGCGGTTCCCCAGCAGCCGGTACGAGACCGCAAAGGCGCGCCGCATGTATCGGGACACGAGTGAATCGAAGGCCGCGGCCTCTCCGCGGCGCACGCCTTCGATCAGCGCGGCCTCGTCGTCCTCCACGGAGGACACCGCGGGCGCGCTGCTCCGCATGGGCGGCAGGGGGAGCGACGCGGCCGTGCTCACGGCTGGCGGTTCTCCCGCGCGCGGCGCTCGCGCTCCATCCGCGGCCGGGCCTCGGCGCCGGGGCGGCGCTCCCGCTGTCCGCGCACGCCCGGGCGCCGCTCCCTCCGCTCCGTGCGCAGGAGCTCGCGGGCGCGCACCCGCTGCTCGGCCGTGAGCACGCCCTGCGCCTGGTGCATGGCTTCGTCGATGTTCACCCGCATCCGCCGCACCACGGGCTGCATGTCCGCGGGGACGCGCTGGTCCCGGGGCAGCGCGCGCAGGCGGCGCAGCTCGGCGCGGCGCTCCTCGGGGCTCATCCGCTGCAGCTGCTCGCGGCGCTCCGTGCGAAAGCGCTGGTTCTGCGACGCCAGCTGCTGGCGCAGGGGCGCGTTCTGCGCCTCGAGCCGCTGGCGGATGGTCTCCAGCTGCCGCACCTGCGCGTCGCTCAGGTTCAGCTCGGCGCGGTGGCGCATCAGCCGCTGGAACGCGGGGAGGGCTTCGCCGCGCACCCGCACGGCGGCGGTGTCGCGCCCGGGCTGGGCGGAAAGCGGGGCGGTGCCGGCGGCCAGGGACAGCGCCACGGCCGCCATCGCCAGGAACTTCATCATCATCGATCTCGCGCGCTGAACGGTTTCCCACGTGCCGCGCGACGTCCTCCGCACGGCGCTCTGGAGGGTAGTACCGCCGCCGCCCCCCAAACGTTGGGGGGAACGTCCGCCGGCGGAAGAATCTTGCGCGGCGTCCGCCAAACGCTATCTTGCGCGTCGCGCGGATTGTCCCCTCGCGTGCGGATTTCGATTCGCGAGCCCCCTTGGCGTAAAACGGACGCTCCCCTATCTTTCCGTTTCTCATCGGCTCGTCCAGCGCACGTCCGGCGCGGTCCACCGTCCGCTCGTTGCCGCTCCGCGAAGATCTACCGCCGCACGGGGCGGCTCATCGCCCGTCTTTCTTCGCTCCACCCATCCGCGGATCCTCGTTTTCCTGGCCCGCCGTGCCCGAATCCACCGGCCCGGCGTGACCGCGGAGCCGTCCGCCGCGTCTGAAGGCGCCCGATCCATCCACCGACCGCCGACTCCGCACGTGCGCCGCATCCTTCCCGCCCTGCTCCTGCTGCTGGCCGCCGCGCCGGCCCACGCCCAGCGCGACCCGGCCCCGCACCGCCCCCGGCTCCCCGTGGACGCGGACAGCAACGCCGCGGGATCGTACTACCGGATGGGCGAGCAGCTCCTGCAGCGTGAGCCGCGCCAGGCCGCGGACGCCTTCTACTGGGCCGCGCAGCTGGACCCGGCGTGGGCGGACCCGCTGTACGCCCGGTACGTGGCGCTGCTGATGTCCGACACGCGGCGGCTGGTGCTGTACATGGAGGGCGACCGCCGCACGCGCGGCCGCCCCGACGTGCTGCGGACGGACTCGCTGTACCTGCGGGCGCTGCGGATGGACCCGTTCGTCCAGCGCCGATTCGACCGCGAGCTCATCCGGCTGTACGTGATGTCGGTGATGTCGGACGCGTCGGACGACGCGTCGCAGCTCTCCATGGCCAACTTCTACACGGAGGGAGTCATGCGCGACCTGCCCCCCGTGATGCGCGGCCGGGTGATGGCGGGCGAGGGACGGGTCGCGCAGGCGCTGCAGGCGTACGACGAGGCCCTGCGCGACCGCCGCAACCGGCGCTCCGAGTCCCTGCGCCTGATCCGGCAGGAGCGCGGCCGCACGTTCGCCCTGGCCGGCAACGACTCCATGGCCCTGGTGGAGCTCGGGCAGGCCCTGGAGGCGGGGCAGGAGGCGGAGGAGGGCGGCGGACTGGTCTTTCTGTACGACAGCAAGGCCGTCCTGGAGCACAGCCGGGGCCTGCTGCTGGAGCGGCGGGGCGACCGGGCCGCGGCCCGCGAGGCGTACGCCCGCGCCCTCACGGAGGACCTGTCGTACCACCCCGCGCACCAGCGGATGGGCGCCCTGGCGCTCGTGGAGGGCGACACGGCCACGGCGCTGGCGGAGATGCGGCTGGCGGCGGAGACCGGGCGCGACGAGCCCGCCGCCCGCCTGGCCCACGCCGCCCTGCTCGCGGCCGCGCGCCAGCTGCCCGAGGCCGAGGCGGAGCTGCTGGCGCTGACGGAGCTGGCGCCGTACTACGCCGATCCCTGGTTCGTCCTGGGCCTGGTGCGCGACTGGCGCGGCGAGGGCGACGCCCTGGCCGCGTACCGCGGCTTCCTGGCCCGCGCCCGGCAGGACGATCCGCGCCGCGCCCGCGTGGAAGCGCTGGTCGCCGCGCCTTCCGCGGCCCCCTGACCGACTGCGGGTTACGGGGGACAGGTTACAGGGGACAGGTTACAGCCATCAACGACAGACAGCGCCGCCGCGACCGTCCGCATCCGCCGGCCGGCATCATCCCCACGCACACGCATCACCCCACACACGCAGCAGACCCGTGCGCCGTATCCTTTTCCTCCTGCTCCTGGCCCTCGCGGCCGTCCCCGCCCACGCCCAGCGCCGCGCGGAGGTGCCCCGCCGCCCCGCGCTCGCCGCCGCGGCCGACACCAACGACGCCCGCGCGTACATGGCCCTGGGCGAGGCCCGCCTGGCGGACCGCCCGCGCGAGGCGGCGGACGCCTTCTACTGGGCGTACCAGATCAACCCCACGCTCAGCGACGCGCTGTACGGCCGCTACACGGCCATGCTGATGAGCAATCCCAGCCGCCTGGTGCAGTACTGGGACGGCGAGCGGCGCCTGCTGCGGCAGCCGGAGATCATGGCCATCGACTCGCTGTACTACCGCGCGCTGACCATGGACCCGTTCCTGTACCGCCGCTTCGAGGCGGGGCTCTTTCGCATGTACCTGGAGTCGTGGGCGCGCGAGGAGCTGGACCGCTCGGGCGGGATGGACGTGACGGAGGGCGAGGTGCGCCGCTGGGTGACGCAGATGCTCATCAACGGCTCGCCGTACATCCGCGGGCGCGAGGCGTACGCGCGCGGCCAGTTCCAGGACGCCCTGCGGCTGTACGAAGAGGCCCTGCGCGAGTCGCGCCAGCGCTCCCGGTCGTACCTGCGGGCGGAGCGGGCGCGGCTGCACGCCCACATGCGCAGCTGGACCCCGGCCCTGACGGACATGACGCAGGCGCTGGACGACATGCGCCGCCAGGACCAGCGCGACCTCGTGTACCTGTACGAGAGCAAGGCCCTGCTGGAGCACGGCGTGGGCATGCTGCACGAGCGGATGGCCAACCTTCCCGCCGCCCGCGAGGCGTACGGCCGCGCCCTCACGGAGGAGCTGAGCTTCTACCCCGCGCACGTGCGCCTGGCTACGCTGGCGCTCACGGAAGGCGACACGGCCACGGCCATCGCCGAGTACGACCTGGCGGCGCAGACGGGCGCGGACGCCAGCGTGCTGTACGTCTACGGCGCCGTGCTGGCCGCCGCGGGGCGCTACGACGAGGCGGCCGCGCAGTTCGAGCGGGCCGTGCAGGCCGCGCCGTTCTACGCGGACCCGTATTTTGGCCTGGGGATGGTGCGCGACGCGCAGGGCAACGGCCCCGCCGCCGTGGAGGCCTACCGCGGCTTCCTGCAGCGCGCCACCCGCACCCACGGCCGCCGCGCGCACGCGGACCAGCGGGTGCAGGTGCTGGGCGCCCCCGCGGCGCAGTGAGATTCCCGGGCCCGCCCCCGCGGCGGGCCATCGTCCGCGGACACACGGCAGTTGCAGGCTGTCCCCTGTACCCTGTCCCCTGTAACCCGCAGTTCCGCCCGTACCATCAACCCGAACGACCCTCCATGGCAAGCCGACTTCTCCTCCTGGCCCTCCTGGGGCTGGCCGCCGCGCCGGCGCACGCACAGCGCGCCGGCGACGTGCCCCGCCGCCCCCGCCTGGCCGCCGAGGCGGACAGCAACGACGCCCGCGCGTACATGCAGCTGGCCGAGGAGCGGCTGGCCGACCACCCGCGCGACGCGGCGGACGCGTTCTACTGGGCGTACCAGCTGGAGCCCTCGTCCGCGGGCGCGCTGTACGGGCGCTACGCGGCCCTGCTGACGAGCAATCCCCAGCGGCTGGTGGACTACTGGAACGGCGAGCGGCGCGTGGTGCGCTCGCGCGACGTGCTGGCCATCGACTCGCTGTACTTCCGGGCCCTGACCATGAACCCGTTCCTGCACCGGGTGCACGAGAACCAGGTGTTCCGCGTCTACATGTACACCATCGCGCGCCAGGGCTTCGACCGGGCCGGCGGCGTGGGCTCCGTCTCCGAGGGGGACGTGATGGGGTGGATCCACAGCTTCATGCAGCACCGTGCATCGTCGTGGCTGCTGGCCGAGGAGGCGTACGCCAGCGGCCGCCTCCCCGACGCCCTGCGCCACTACGGCGACGCCATCGAGGACGCGCGCCGCGGCCGGTCGTGGCTGCGGGCGGACCGCGCGCGGCTGCACGCGCACATGGGCAACAACCCGGGCGCCCTGGCGGACTTCACGCAGGCCATCCAGGACATGCGCACGGAGGACGAGCGCAACCTGGTGTACCTGTACCAGAGCAAGGCGCTCCTGGAGCACTCCCTGGGCTCCCTGCACGAGCGGATGGGCGACCAGGACGCCGCCCGCGAGGCGTACGGCCGCGCGCTCACGGAGGACCTGGCCTTCTACCCGGCGCACGTGCGGCTGGGGATGCTGGCCCTGGCCGCCGGCGACACCACGACGGCGCTGGGCGAGCTGGACCTGGCCGCGCAGGCGGGGGAGCCGCACGTGGTCTACACGTACGGCGCCGTGCTGGCGCAGCTGGGCCGGCTGGACGACGCCGCGCAGCAGCTGGAGCGGGTGATGGGGATGACGCCGCACTGGGCGGACCCGTACTTCGTCATGGGCGCCGTCCGCGACGGGCAGGGCGACGTGCCCAGGGCCCGCGCCGCGTACGAGGGCTTCCTGGCCCGCGCCGCCCGCGGCCACCGCCGCCGCGCCACCGCCGAGGCCCGCGTGGCGGACCTGCAGGTGGGGGCGGACGCCGCCGCGCAGCCCGCGGGGGCCCGGTGAGCGCCCGCATCCTTCGTCCGGCCCGGACCGGCGCCGTCCTGGCGGCCGGGCTCCTGGCCGCGGCCCCCCTGGCGGCCCAGCCCTCCGGCGCCACGCGTCCCCGCACGGCGTACGAGGACCTGCAGATGTTCAGCCAGGTGCTGAACCAGATCCGGGTGAACCACCCCGACTCGGTGGATACGCACCGGCTGTTCATGGCGGCCGTGCAGGGGATGGTGCAGGCGGCCGACCCGCACTCGTACGTCATTCCCGCCGCGCGGCTGTCGCCGGAAAAGGAGCAGCAGCTGCGGGCCGGGCGGCTGCACCCCGTCCCCGTGGAGTTCCGCTACGTGGGCGGCCTTCCCGTGGTGGCCAGCGTGGCGCCGGGGACGGCGGCCGCGCGGCAGGACATCCTTCCCGGCGACGTGCTGGTGGCCGTGGACGGAAAAGGCGTGGTCGCGGAGAGCGCCACGGAGCTGGAGGTGTTCCTGGCCGGCGCCCGCGGCTCGCAGGTGCGGCTGGGGTTCGAGCGCGAGCGGACGGACGGCACGCGCGTGCAGCTGGAGCGCACGGTGCGCCGCGAGCGGGGCGACGACGAGTCCGCCGTGCCCGTGGTGATGATGCTGGACCGCGAGACGGGGTACGTGCGCGTGACCACGTTCATGAGCGAGCGCACGGCGGAGGACCTGCACGCGGCGCTGGAGCGGCTGGAGGGGCAGGGGATGCAGCGGCTGGTGCTGGACCTGCGCGACAACGGCGGCGGCTCCGTGGCCGAGGCCACGCGCATCGCCAGCGAGTTCCTTCCCGCGGGCGCCGTGGTGTACGAGAGCGACGGCCGCAAGGCGGACGTGCGCGGCCGGGTGGAGGTGCGCCGCTCGTTCTGGCGGCGCGAGCGGCAGTACCCCATCGTCGTGATGGTGAACGAGGGGACGGCCAGCGCGTCGGAGCTGGTGGCGGGCGCGCTGCAGGACCACGACCGCGCCCTCATCGTGGGCCGCCCGACGTTCGGCAAGTCGCTGCTGATGCAGGGCTTTCCGCTCAGCGACGGGTCGATGATCATGATGACCATCGGCCACATCAAGACGCCGTGCGGGCGCGTGGTGCAGCGCCAGTACCGCGACGTGCGCGGGGCGGACTACTACCGGCTGGCGCGCGCCGAGCGCGACACGGTGGGCCGTCCCAGCTGCCGCACGACGGGCGGGCGCACGGTGTACGGCGGCGGCGGCATCTACCCCGACGTGGTGATGCCCGAGGCGCAGCCCGCGCCCGTGTGGCTGGCGCGCCTGGGGGAGGACGCCGTGCACACGCGGTGGATCGGCGGCTACCTGACGGAGAACGCCGCCGCCTTCACCACGGCGGACGCGCTGGCCGCCGCCCCCCGCCTTCCCGACGCGGCCCTGGCGCAGTTCCGCGCCTTTGCGCAGCAGCAGGGCCACGCCGTCCCCGCCGGCGCCGAGGCGGACCGCGCCCTGCAGCGCCTGCTGGTGGCGGAGATCGCGGGGACCAAGTGGGGCTCCGCCGGCTACTATCGCCTGCAGGCCGCGCTGGACGAGCAGATTGGCGTGGCCGTGCGGGAGTTCGAGCGGGCGGCCGGGATTTTGGGGAGCAACTGAGGGAATAGGTAATAGGGAATAGGGAATAGCCTGCGACGGCGGGGCAGGACTCGTCGCGAGGCGATGATCCACCGCGGGCGAGTAGATCCTTCGGTCGGCGCCGGAGATGAGTGCCAGGGGCAAGATCCGGCGGCGCCTCCCTCAGGAAATTGACTGCGGAGAGAAGATCATCCGGGAACTGGAGAAGCGCCGGAGAGAGGTCATCGCTCCGGCGCTTCTGCATCCACAGAAAACAGCAGTTGCCTGCTATTCCCTATTCCCTATTCCCTATTCCCTGCCGTCCTCAGCAGTACATGTCGAACGCCCGCACCAGGTCCTCGGCGATGGCATCGGCCGAGCGGCCCTCGATCTGGTGCCGCTGCAGCATGAACGCCACGTCGCCATCCTTGAGCAGCGCGATGCTGGGCGAGGAGGGCGGATAGCCGTGGATGTGCTGCCGCGCGGCCGCCGTGGCCTCGGGGTCCTGCCCGGCGAACACCGTCACGGCGCGGGGCGGCTTCTTCTCGTTCTGCAGCGCCATGGACACGGCCGGGCGCGCGTTGCGGGCCGCGCAGCCGCACATGCTGTTCACCACCAGCAGCGTGGGCTCGCTCGTGTCCGACAGCGTCTGCTGCACCTCTTCGGCCGTGCGCAGCTCCTGCACGCCCAGGCGCGTGAGCTCCTGGCGCATGGGCGCGATCATCATCTCGGGATACATCGACATCATCCACCTCCGTTGCGCGTATCGTTCATACCTCTGCTGGCGTTGCTTACTCCGCAGCGCCGCGCGGGTTCGGGATCCAGGGTACATCATCCACCGCCGCGCGCCGGTTCGCAAGCCGAGCCAGGGTGAACAGCAGGTCCGACAGGCGGTTCAGGTAGGTGATCCACTCCGCCCCCACGTGCGCCTGGTGCGACAGTGACACCACGCGCCGCTCCGCCCGCCGGCACACGGTGCGCGCCAGGTGCAGGTACGCCGCCGCCCCCGTGCCGCCGGGAAGGACGAAGCTCTTGAGCGGCTCCAGCTCGTCCTCCGCCGCGTCGATCCAGGCCTCCAGCTCCTCCACGCGCCCCGCCGGCAGCGCCGGGATGTGCGACGACTCGCGGCCACCGTCCTCCGGCGCCGGCGTGGCCAGGTTGGCGCCCACCGTAAAGAGGTCGCTCTGGATGGCGCGCAGGGCCTCGGCGATGGACAGCTCGCTCTCCGCCTGCAGCTGCGCGATCACCAGCCCCAGCACGGAGTTGAGCTCGTCCACGTCGCCGTACGCCTCCACGCGGGCGTCGTCCTTGGGCACCCGCTGCCCGCCGAACAGCCCCGTCTCGCCGCGGTCGCCGGTCTTGGTGTAGATCTTCAGGGTCATCGGGATCGATGGATATGGATGGTCGGAACCGGTTTCGTGCGGCATGGCGGACTCTCTGCACCGGCGGAGGGCCCCCGCGGCGCCCCCACCCGCTCGTTCCTCGCGACCTCCCCCCAAAAACCCTGGGGGAGGTTGAACAGCGGGTCGTGCAGTCCGGCGAACTCAGTGCACCGGCGGAGAGCCCCCTCCCCCTGGCCCCCTCCCCCGCTCCGCGGAGGGAGGGGGAGAACTTCGCGTCGGAGAAGGCACTCTCCCGTTCCATCTCCCTCCCCCACGCAGTTTGTGGGGGAGGGTCGGGGAGGGGGGCGCTCCGCCCGCGGCGAGTCTCCGCCGCATCGCTGATCCCCATCCCGTCCCCGCCGCCATCTCCCCCCGCCCCTACTCCCCCGCCCGCACCACCGGCGCCAGCGCCGCGATGGCCGCGCCGCCCAGCGACCACTCCAGCCACAGCAGGCGGCGCAGCACCTTGCGGGGGGTCCACTCCTCGCCGTCCAGCTCCAGGCGCCGGCCGCGGGCATCGTCCGGCAGCGCCGTCAGCCGGTCCACGACCAGGGCGAGCGCCGTGTCCAGCCGGGCCAGTGTCTTTTCCGGCACCTCGGCCATGGGCGTGGAGCCCAGCCGGCTCAGCATCCACCACTGCGCACGGGCCAGCTCATCCAGCACCTGCCGGGCCGTCATCCCGCCGGGCGTCTCCGCATCCAGCAGCGCGTCGGGGCGGCGGCGCACGTGGGCCAGGACGCGGCCGCGCACGGCGCCCAATCGCTGCACGCCACGCTCTGCCTCGTCCTGCTCCAGCGCGCGCAGGTCGTCCGCGAACAAGGCCTCCGTCTCGCCGGCCAGCACGCGGGCATCCGTGGCGACCCACTCGTCCACCGCGATCTCCAGCTCGGCGTCCGGCGGGGGGACGGGCTCGCCGGACGCGGCCAGGAATCGCAGCCACTCCATCAGCGCACGCTGGAACGCATCCACCGCGGCCTCGGGGGATGGGCCGACGGCGCAGCAGCCGGGGACGTTCAGCGCGTGCGCCATCACCCCGCCGTCCGCCCCCTCCTCCAATCCGACGCGGATCCTCCCGTCCATCACGAGACGGCGGGCTCCACCAGCGCCAGCGACCCCGCGTCCGCGTCCAGCCGCGCCCGGATGCCCACGGGCAGCGTCCAGTTCAAGTCGAAGTGGCCAAAGGGAAAGCCGATGGCCACGGGGATGCCCAATCCGCCCAGCCGGTCGTGCAGCACCTCGCGCGACACGCGGTCGCCGTCCGGGCCCGGCGCCTCCGTGATGCCGCCGATGGCGATCCCCTCCACCGCATCCAGCACGCCCGCCAGCTTGAGGTGCGACAGCATGCGGTCCAGGCGGTACGGCTGCTCGCCCACTTCCTCGATGAAGAGGATGGCGCCCTCCGGCTGCACGGCGTACGGCGTTCCCAGCGTGGACGAGAGAAGCGACAGGTTGCCGCCCACCAGCGGCCCCGTGGCCGTGCCCCCCGCCAGCGTCTCCGCGGCCGGCCAGCTCTCTGGGAAGGGCAGCTCGCCCGCGGGGCGGGTGGAGGTCAGCACGCGCAGCAGCTCGTCGCGGGCGAAGTCGGGGAACTCCGCGCCGTGGGGATGCGGGCCGTGAAAGGCGGCGACCCCCACCGCGTTGGCCGCCAGGTGCACGGCCGTGTTGTCGCTGTAGCCGATGAGCGCCTTGGGCGTGCGCGCCAGGGCCGGCCAGTCGACGTCGTCCAGGATGCGCATGGTCCCGTAGCCGCCGCGCAGGAACCAGACGGCGTCGATCTGCGGATCGCGGATGGCGTCGTTCAGGTCCGCCGCGCGCTCCGCGTCGGACCCGGACAGGTACCCGCGCCGGCCGCGGCAGTACTGCCCCGCCACCGGCTCCCAGCCCAGCGCGCGGACGCGCTCGATGGCGCGGTCCACGCCGCCTTCGGGAAGGGGCCCCGCCGCGGCGACGAGGGCCACGCGGGAGCCGGGCTGCAGTGCGGGCGGGCGGATCATCGAGCACCTTCCGGGGCAGGGGCGGCAGGGGCCGCGCCGGCACCCGCGAGCGCCAGCACGGCCAGCGCCGCCACGATCAGCAGGGCGGCGGCCACGTACGGCGCCGCCAGGGAAACGTGCGCCAGGGCGATGCCGCCCCACCACGGGCCCAGCACGCGGGCCAGGGCCGACAGCGACTGCGACGCGGCCAGGATGCGCCCCTGCTCCGCCGGCCCCGCCTGGTGCGAGATCATGGCCGTCACGGCCGGCGTCGCCGCGCCCTGCCCCACGGCCCACAGCGCCAGCGCGGCGCCCACCAGCGGCAGGGTGGGCGCCAGGGGCACGGCGGCCAGGGCGATGGCCAGCAGCGCCAGGCCCAGCATGGCGCTGCGCCGCTCCCCCATCCGCTTGACCAGCTTCGCCACGAGAAAGCCCTGCGCGATGGCCGCCACCAGGCCGATGGCCGCGAAGCCGTAGCCGATGCCTTCCTGCGTCATCATCCACCGGCGCACGGCCCACATGGCCATGGTCGCCTCCACGGCGGAGAGCGCCAGCGTCGTCAGGAAGCCGATGGCGTACAGGCGCCGCAGCCGCGGCGACGCGCCCACGACCGTGGCCAGGCGCGCGCGCAGGCCGGCGCGCGCGGGCTGGGCGGCGCGGGCGGCGGGCGGCAGCGACTCGGGAAGGCGGAACCAGGCGACGATGCCGTTGGCGGCGGAAAGCGCGGCCGCGCCCAGGAACGGCCACTCCGGCCCAAAGCGCGACAGCAGCCCGCCGATGGCCGGGCCAAAGATGAAGCCCAGGCCGAACGCCGCGCCGATCATCCCCATCCCCTTGGCGCGGTCCTGCGGCGGGGTGACGTCGGCGATGTAGGCCTGCGCCACGCCGATGGTGGCGCCCATCATCCCGCCGGCCGCGCGGGCGATGAAGAGCACGGCCAGCGACGTGCCCAGCCCGAACGCCAGGTACGAGAGCGCCGAGCCCATCAGGCCGATGAGCAGCACGGGGCGCCGCCCGATGCGGTCCGACAGGCGCCCCCATCCCGGCGCGAAGAAGAACTGCATGAGCGAGTAGATGGCCAGCAGCCACGCGGCGGCCACCGGCCCGGCGCCGAACCGCTCTCCGTACACGGGGAGCAGGGGAATGACGATCCCGAACCCCACCAGGTCCAGGAACACGGTGACGAAAACCACCGCCAGCGGCGAGCGGCCGGTGGCGGCGGGCTGGCTCCGCGCCAGGCGCGGAGGCCCGGCCGCGGGCCGAAAGCCGCGGGCGGCGGCGCTGTGGGATCTGCTGCTCAAACGGTCCTGCGTATCGTTCCGGGTACGTCCTGGGGAGCCGTGGAAGATACCCATCTTGCGGTCCGGCCACAACATGGCCCCGAGCGGAACCGCTGATCGTCGTTCACGTGAGCGGCAGTTTCTTCGCCCGCCCACGCCATCACCGTTCCGGCCGAGCGGTCCGATGCACGACCATCCAGCCAGCGCTGCCTTTTACAGATCGCGATCAGGTGGATCTGTGCTTGGGCGAAGTTCCGCGCGGTGCAGCCAGCATCCTCTCCTGCAAAAATGCGGATGCTGTCCCCGCGCCGGCAGCAACGTATCTACCAAGGATCTCCGGCCGCTTGCAGGGCCCACCCGGTCGGCGATCGGCCATCGCGGCGCATCGCTCGCGCGCGCACGAGCCTGGGGAAGCCCGCCACACTGGATGATTGCAATCGTGACGGCCGGACGCGGATCGGACGGCGAGCAGCAGGATGCCAGAGATCCTTGGTAATGAGGCTGCTGCCGGCGAGGGGACGGCATCCGCGTTTTTTCGAAGAGGCACAATGGTGACGGCGGAGGTGGATGCCGGTCCTGGCACATCATCCACCTGATCGCGATCTGTAAGAATCTGCCTGCGGCGGAGACTCGGAAGCCGGACTCTCTTTGGATAGGCGGATGGTGGCGGCAGGAGGCGGATGTCGGTCGTGGCACATCATCCACATGATCGCGATCCGTAAGAGTGTGCCCGTGCCGGGACTCGGATCAGGATGAGGGGCGTCGATGCTGGTGTCGATTGAAGCCAGCATCTCGCCTCACGGATCACAGTGGTCAAAGTGGAGACCAGGATGACTACACGGGTGATAAAGCTCAGGACGGATGGATGATCGCTGGGGCATGCGGCTCGCGATCGGCCTCATCCGCGTTACATTGCGGGCCCAACCCTCAAACCCGGAGGCGTGCGTGTCGGAAGAGCGGATCGAAGCGTTGCGAAAGATGGCGGCGGCCAAGCCGGACGACCCCCGCCCGCGGTTCGGGCTGGCGCTGGAGTTCGAGAAGGCGGGGCGGTGGGAGGACGTGGTGCTGACCCTGCGCGACTACCTGCAGCGCGCCGACGACGAGGGCAACGCGTGGGGCCGCCTGGGCGCCGCCCTGCGCCACCTGGGCCGCGACGGCGAGGCGCAGGAGGCGTATCGCAAGGGGATCGAGGCCGCCACCCGGCACAACCATCCCACCATGGCCGGCGAGTTCGAGGACGTGCTGGACGGCTGGTGATGCGACGGAGCGCATCCACCCGTCCGGTCACATCCGCGGCGCGGCGTTCGTCTCCTGGATGACGAACCCGCAACCGGAACCCGGAACGATGCCCGACAACGGATGGCTGGCCGCGCGATTCGAGGACGAGCGCGCGCACCTCACGTCGGTGGCCTACCGCATGGTGGGCTCGCTGGCCGAGGCGGACGACGTGGTGCAGGAGGCGTGGCTGCGCCTGAACCGCTCCGACACCAGCGCGGTGGAGAACCTGCGCGCGTGGCTCACCACCGTGGTCGCGCGCATCTCGCTGGACGTGCTCCGCAGGCGCAAGGCCAGGGGCGAGGAGCCGCTGGGCCCGCACGTTCCCGAGCCCGTGCTCGCCACGGACCAGCGGCTGCACCCGGAGCACGAGTCGCTGCTGGCGGATTCCGTGGGATTGGCGCTGCTCGTCGTGCTGGAGAAGCTGAACCCGGCGGAGCGGCTCGCGTTCGTGCTGCACGACCTGTTCGACCTGCCGTTCGACGAGATCGCGCCGCTGGTGGGCCGCACGCCCGCCGCGGCACGGCAGCTGGCCAGCCGCGCGCGGCGCCGGGTGCGCGGGACGCCGAGCGATTCCGTGGCGGATCGCCCGGCGCAGCGAAAGGTGGTGGATGCGTTCCTGGCCGCCTCGCGCGGCGGCGACCTGGATGCGCTGCTGGCCGTGCTGGACCCAGACGTGGTGCTGCGGGTGCGCGGCCGGCGGATGGGCGAGGGCGCGCCCTTCGTGGCCCGCCAGGCGTTCGGGCACGACGGCACCCGCTGGGCGCACCCCGCGCTGGTGGACGGCAGCCCCGCGCTCATCATCGTGCCGAACGGCAAGCTTGTAACCGCGCTGGTGTTCGCCATCGCCGGCGGCCGCATCACGGAGATCGACGTGGTCAACGAGCCCGCGAAGCTGGGTGCGATGGACGTGGTGCTGATGGACTGAACTCTCCGTAACAGAGTCGCTGTTCAAGTCTTTTTACTGCTTTCACGCAGAGTAGCAGAGGGGCAGAGCAGCAGAGGAGTTTCTCTGTTCCTCTGCCTCTCTGCTGCTCTGCGTGAAATCTTTTCCCGGATGGGGTCCAAGCCTGTCATTCCGAACGAGGAACGAGTGCGGAATCTACTCGCCCGTGGCAGGTGGACCGCCCGGCGCAGGTGGTTTCTTCATCCGCCCGATCCGCCGCGGTCACAATCCCAGGTACCGATTTCGTCTCAAGGATGACGGACAGAACCCGCGGAGCGTTCGCGGGGGATCGGAATCATCCCAATCGAGGAGATCGGAACGTGGAACCCAGGATGACACAGCCGGCGATGGTCGTTCCCGATGCGATGGGCGCGCTGATGGCGCTCGGCAAGTCGCTGGAGGCCGCCGATGCGCTGCCGCCGGCCACGCGCGCGCTCGTGCACCTGCGCGCCAGCCAGATCAACGGATGCAGCTGGTGCGTGGACATGCATGCCCGCGAGCTGATCAAGCTCGGCGAGCGCACGGAGCGCCTGATGGCGGTGGGCGCGTGGCGCGACTCCCCCGTTTTTACGGATGGCGAGCGTGCCGCGCTGGCGATGACGGAGGCCGTGACGTGCCTGGACAACGGCGGCATCGGCGTCTCGGACGAGGTGTGGGCCGAGGCCGCGCGGCAGTACGACGAGCCCGCCCTCGCGGCGCTGATCCTGGACATCGCCTCGGTGAACCTGTGGAATCGCCTGAACGTCACCACCCGCCAGACGCCGAGCAGCGCGGCGCACTGATCATCCGGCGGATGGACGGATTGGGCGGGTCGGTGATTGGGGTTGGAGGAGGGGCGGATCGTCGATTCGACGGATTGGAGGAGGTGGAGCGGAGGTCCGTCCGGAGCGAATGAATTCGCCGCTGGAAATTCGCGAAGTCCGCCTGCGCGGACTGCATGGCGGGTTTGTGCCGATTGGCGAGCTCTGTTCGAAGGGCGGGATGGGTCCTGAAGCAGTTGAAGCCCCGTTCGGCGACGCGTGAGCGTCGTCGAACGGGGCTTCTGGTAATCCCGAGCGGAGGATTCATCCGCTCAGAGTGAAAGCGGCACATCCAGCAGATCCAGGCTACACTCACGCGGCGCGAGCGTTTCTCGGTTGCGTCGGAGGGAGGAAGGGGCGTTGCTGGTTACTTCTTCTTCGGATGCGGCAGGTGCTTGTCTGCCCAATCCGTGAGGCGCAGGATCTGGTTCGCATCCAGCTTGGGAACAGGCGGGGCCTTCGGCTTGGCGCCACCCCGAGGGGTGCCGATCGAGCAACTCTCGGCCGCAGGCATGCTAGCGCGATTCTCCACGGACAGATCCTTTGGCCTCGGGTAATCTACGCTGCAGGATTCAACGATTGAGCGTAGTAATGCTTTCGCGCCACCCACTTGAAGCCCTGATGGCGCGTGATCGCGGCGATATCGATGGGCGGAGCGACAGTCGGAGCACCTTGCTTGAAACGGACATAGCCGACCGTCACTTCAGCAAGGTACCTCACCAGATCGATCGCATCTTGGATCGGCATGCCGGGATGTGCCAGGTCGGTAAGCGACACGAGGAACCGGTCAGCTGTTCCCGGCGACAATCCAGCAGCTACCAGCCTTTGATGCGCTTCGGGAGACCACCCGTACACCAGCCGGTACAGCGCCTCCGACTGCCCCCAGAATTGGACGACGCCTGAGGCCGTACGATCGCACTTGCACTCAGGGCCCTGACACATACCCCCTACGATCTGGACCGTCCAAACCTGCGTATAGTAGTCGTTTGCGGGAATACCTGCAACGACGAAGCCCAAGAGGGGATGCTCCGGGACCTTCTCGCCGGGCATCCCTTCGGCTGCCCCCTGATCAAGCCCAGCTCCGCCGAGGCCCGACGTGTCGCTCGTGGGAAGTGGTCCGAACTCAGCCTGGTAGAGTTCGTCATAGAAGAACTGCTTTACGCGATTCGCCACCTGTTCGATCGTGTAGGTGCGCCGGTCGAGCGTCCAGTCCGGGTGGAGCGGATCCTCACCGGAAAGCCGCTGCCGAAGCTCGCGTGCAAGTGTCCCGATCGACAACCCCGCCATCCCGCCCAACCCGAAGGTCATCATCCCGATCGGCAGGCCCTTCACAAGATTGAACGTCTTCTCCGCCGTGTTGTAGACGTTGAAGTAACGGTCATTGTCTCCAATCAGAGAGGAAGCGCTATCCGTCCCGATTACGACCCCGTCGCCAACCTTCAGGCAAATGGCGATTGTCATAGCGTAACGCTCTGGAAAAGGTGAGCGGAGTGTACGCCACGATAGTATCGAATCGGCACCTCGGGATCAACTAGAGGATGTACCCGCGAAAGAGACGAGCCGGCACAATCCCCCTCAGTGGCACTCCCCGCGACCCTCGTCGTGAAAGCGGCGGCCGGGGATGGCCACGAACTCCCACTCGTAGCGGTCGGGGTGAAAGACCATCCGCAGCACGCCGCGGACGTCGTCGCCCAGGGCCTCGCTGTGCGGCTCCGTGGCCCGCATGCGGTACGAAGGCGCACCGCCCGTGCCCACCACGAAAGTGCGGATGCCCCGCTCCCGGTCCACGCGGCCCACGGGGTCCAGCGGGGCAAAGCGCTCGTAGTGGTGGTCGTGGCCCGTCAGCAGCACGTCGGCGCCGCCGTCGTACAGCGCGCGGTAGGCATCCAGCACCCGCTCCTTGCCGCCGTGCTTGCCGCTGCTCCACCGCGGGTGGTGGAAGTACGCCAGCGTGCACTTCGTCCCGCGGTTGCGCTCCAGGTCCCGCACCAGCCAGTCGTGCTGCTCCGTGCCCCGGTCCATGGGCTCGTCGCTGTTGAGCACCACCAGGTGCCATCCCTCGTGGTCGTAGCTGTACCACCCCTTGCCGCGCGGCCCCGCCCGCTCACCAAAGTAGTTGAAGTAGCCGGACGCGTCCCTGGTCTTGTACTCGTGGTTGCCCACGGAGGGACGCGTGCGGTCCAGAAAGCGGCCCCACGAGCGGTGGTAGCACTGACGGAACTCGCGGTCCGTGCCGCTGGGGTACACGTTGTCGCCCAGCGTGGCCACCACGGGCGCGTCGATCTCGTCCAGCAGCCGCGCCGTGGCCTCGTCGCCGCGCCAGAAGCAGCTGGCGATGTCGCCCGCGGCCACGAACGACGTGCGCCCGCGCCCGCCGTCCCCTCCGCAGGCGGCGAGCGCCAGCAGCGCGGCGGCACACGCGAGCCGGCGGATCACGCCGCGGCCGCGCGGATGAAGTCCATCGTAACGGAGTTGAAGTGCTCCGGCCGGTCCACGTTCACCACGTGCCCGCATGCGGGGATCACCTCCAGGCGGCTGAAGCCCGTGTGACGCTTGACCATGCGGCTCACGGGCGGCAGGAACATGTAGTCCTCCTCGCCCATCACGTACAGGGTGGGAATGGGCAGCTCCTTTTGCTCGAACAGGCGCACCAGCAGCGGGTTCACCCCGTACGTAAGGTGGAACCAGCGGATGAACTCCTTTTGGCACAGGCGCTTGGCCTGCGTCACGAAGAGCGTGCGCGACTCGCGGTGGCGGCTGCGCGGCATGATGATCCACGCGAACAGCCGGTACAGCCACATGTACGGCATCACCCGCTTGAACGCGTTGCCCAGCGCCACCAGCACGCGCGAGCGCAGGTTCAGCCGGATGATGGCGCCGCCCATGATCATGCTGCGCACCCGCTCCGGCGCCATCTCGCCGATGGCCCGAATGAGGATGCAGCCCAGGGAGATGCCCACGAAGTGCGCGGACGGGATCTCCTCGTGGTCCAGGACGTCCAGGATCTCGCGGCTCAGCGCGTCGAACGTGTAGCGGTCGCCCTCGTACGGAAGCAGGACGGAGGGCTGCGAGTCGCCGTGGCCGCGCAGGTCCACCAGCAGCACGTTGAAGCTCTTGCGAAACTCCCGCACCTGCCGGTACCAGATGGACGAGCTGCCGCCGGCGCCATGCACGAACACCACCCACTCGTGCTCGGGGGAGATGAAGTGGCGGCGGTAGGCTAACATGCTTCGGGATCGAATGTTCGGGGTACTGACCGCATCGGGGGACGGAGCCTCCTTGATACTCCGCTGTCCCGTACGCGTTCGGATTCATCCCCGGTTTCAAGAAACGTACTTGCCATGTGCCTGATCGCCGTCGCCTGGAAGGCCCATCCCGCGTTTCGCCTGGTCGTCGCCGCCAACCGCGACGAGGCCTACGCGCGCCCCGCCGCCCCCGCGGCCTGGTGGACGGACGCGCCGGACCTGCTGGCCGGCCGCGACCTGCGCGAGGGCGGCACCTGGATGGGCGTCACCCGCGCCGGCCGGTTCGCCGCCGTCACCAACTTTCGCGATCCCGGCTTTGCGCAGCTGGCCAACGCGCCCAGCCGCGGCGCCCTGGTCGCGGACTTCCTGCGGGGCGGGGCGGATGCGGAGGCGTACGCACGCGACCTGTCCGCCCGGGCCGTGGCGTACAACGGGTTCAACCTGCTGGTGGGGGATGCGGGCGGATTGTTCTACCTGTCCAACCGCGCGGAGGGGGTGCGGCGGCTGGAGCCCGGCGTGTACGGCCTGAGCAACCACCTGCTGGACACGCCCTGGCCCAAGGTCGTCCGCGCCCGGCAGGCCATGGCGGATGCGGTCGCGGCGTCGGACGGATCCGCGGACGGGTGGGAGTCCGGATTGTGGGAGATGCTGGGCAACCGCGTGGTCGCCGCGGACGACGAGCTGCCGGACACGGGCGTGGGGCGCGAGTTCGAGCGCCTGCTGTCGCCGCCGTTCATCCGCGGCGACGCCTACGGCACCCGCGCCTCCACCGTGCTGACGATCGCCACGGACGGCGAGGTCCGCCTCATCGAGCGCTCCGTCGCCCCCGGCCAGGAGGGCTGGATGGAGGCGCGCCACGCGTTTCGGATCGAGGACGGCGCGGCAGAGGCGGGCTCTGGCGTCTAGCAAGGGGAGCGATTGGCGGGCGGACGAAAGCGAATGAATTCGCGGCTACAACGTCACGCTGTCCGCCTCCGCGGACAAAGGACCTGCGGCCCCAGGAGTTCCCGCCTCCGCGTTCGATTTCCTGAGGGAGGCGCCGCCGATTCCATCCCGTGACGGCACCCCGGCGCCAACCGAAGGATCTCCTCGCCCGCGATCGGCGGCCGCCATTCCGCCTCGACCCTTCCCGCGCGTCTTTTCCCCCGCCCGCGACGTCATTCTGAGAGAGGCGCCCGGCTGGATCCATCCCGTGACGGATGGCGCCGACCGAAGAATCTGGTTGCCACGGTGCAGAGTCCCGGCCGCGGCTGAGTGCCGTATGGGCCCGTGCCAAGCCGAGTGCCTGCGCGGCGCGACCAGATTCTTCGGTCGCTCGCAACCCGTTGTGCACGTTCAGGTTCCGGCCCGCGCTCCCTCAGAATGACGGCCATGCGGCCTGCACGCCGACGCGTTTTTTCTATCAGCCCACTGTCATTCTGAACGAGGCGCCGGCCAGATCCATCCCGTGACGGATGGCGCCGACCGAAGAATCTGGTTGCCACGGTGCAGGGGCCCCGCCGCGGGCGAGTGCCGTACGGGCCTGCGCCAGGCCGAGTGCCGGCGCGGCGCGGCCAGATTCTTCGGTCGCGCGCAACCCGTTGTGCACGTTCGGGTTCCGGACCCGCGCTCCCTCAGAATGACAGGCACGCGGCATTCACGCCGGCGCGGTGGCGCTTCGCGTTTTTGGTGTCCGCGAAGGCGGACAGTGTGAAGTTGTAGCCGCGAATTCATTCGCTCTCGTCGATCCGCGGATCAGCCCTGCGACTGCTTGACGAGCAGGTCGTACGAGGCGCGCTGGGCGGGGGTGAGCTTGGGAGGGATGCCCAGCACCAGCGCCGGGCGCGCCGCGTTGTCGGGCAGGTGCAGCACCAGGGCGTCCAGCGGCACCGGGCGGGCGTAGTCGCGGGCGCGGCCGCCGGCGTCGATCTGCACCGTGCGGCCGGGGGTGGAGAGCGACGCCAGCACGCGGCCGTACTCCAGCCACTCCGCCACCGGGTCCGACGCCTCGTCCGCCACGGTGGGGATGAGCGTCTCCTGGAAGTAGCGGACGGCGCGGCGATACGCCTCGGCGTCGTTCTCCTTGAGGTCGCGGAGCTGGTCGCGGAAAAAGCCGCGCGGATCGCGCGCGCCCGTCTGCTGAAGGGCGCGCTCGAAGCGTTCGTCGGCGCGGGCGCGGAGGTCGTCGGCCATGGCCGTCATTCTATCGCGCGCCCGCCGCCGCCCGCTACCGCTCGAGAGAAGCGGACATCTCGAACACCCCGCACGTGGCTCATTCGTCCAGCATCGACAGGCGATTTTCTCATCCGGCCCGCCCAGAACGCGCCCACGGAGGGGCACATCCAACGAAATTTAAATGTTTGCTGTCGTAATCGGAACGGAACTTGTAACGTGCACGTCCCCTTTCGCGCGCCATCCGCCGCTCCAGACGAGGGATTCGCCATGCCCGTGCTCACCCCGCTCCACCCGTCGCCCGCCGTGAGCGGGGTTGGCACGTTCGAGCTTTCGTGGGAATTGTTCGGCGAGTTGTGCCGGGCGCTGGCCGTGCGCGTGTCGCAGGAGTACCGGCCCGACCTGGTGATCGGCCTGGCGACGGCGGGGGTGATGCCGGCCGCCACGGTCGCCACCATGCTGCAGACGGACTTCGAGGCCATGAAGGTGACGCGGCGCGAGCGCGGGGAGGTGGTGCGCACGCGGCCGGCCGTGCTGTCGCCCACGCCGGTGTCCGCGCGCGGCCGCCGCGTGCTGGTCGTGGACGAGATCACCACCAGCGGCGACACGCTGCGGCTGGCGCTGGCCGCCCTCCGCGAGGTGGGCCCGGCGGAGGTGCGCACGGCCACGAGCTTCGTGCGCCCCGGCGGCTACCGGCCGGACTACCATGCGCTGGAGACGGACGCGCTGATCGTCTTTCCCTGGGACCGCCAGGTCATCGACGGCGACGACCTGGTGACGAAGCCGATCTACGCGTAGGGAAGGACGGGTCCCCACCCGGAGGGCTTCACCGGAAGGCGGAGAGCCGTCCTGAGCGGCTGAAGCCGCCGCTGGGAAAGCGGTAAGCCCCGTCTCGGGGGGGGGGGGGGCGCCGCCCCGGGGGGGAAAAAGGTTTTAGGGGGGGGGGGGGCCGGA
>JAESFL010000138.1_pt1 | contig 72236 bp, 72 predicted proteins | sample 9269401 | NCBI WGS metagenome assembly JAESFL01 (sample SAMN14506025, study PRJNA617098) | algae metagenome | isolation source: Gloeocapsa sp. UFS-A4-WI-NPMV-4B04 and co-occurring heterotrophs from desert... | place: USA: Utah | collected 2006-10-01 | reverse complement strand
CCGCAAGCTCCGGCTGTCATTCTTCGCCTATCTCGGCGATCGGCTCGGCCTGCATGGGGATCAGCCGAGGATCCCACCGCTCGCGGCTCTTGTGACCCAAGCCTAAGGTGGGTCGCCCCCCAATCTGGGGTCAGCGCAAGAACTGTTCCCATTGACACGCTAAGGTAGAACGAATTGGCAACCTTCATTTTTGTCTGAGATCGCCTTGGTAACGATACTCGCAACGTCTCGTGTGGAAAGCCCAAGAAGAAGCTGCACGAGTTCAAAGGATCCCGCACCTTTTACGAACGCTCGGAGAGGGATTGCAGCCAGCGGGAGGCAGAGTATGGAGCGCCGGAAGCTTCTGACCCCTGAGGAGCGACAAGCTCTGCTCGGCGTCCCTGATGATGAGGAAAGCCTGATCCAACACTACACTCTGTCCCCGCAGGACCGCCTCCAAGCCGAGGTCCGTCGGCGACCTCACAATCAGCTCGGGTTCGCCGTGCAGCTCTGCCTCATGCGCTATCCTGGCCGAACTCTCGGCGTCGACGAGTGCCCGCCGGCCGCAATGGTCGCCTACGTCGCCCAGCAGTTGGGGATCGACCCGACTGTCTTCGCGCTCTACTCGCGCCGCTATCAGACCCGTTTTGATCATAGTCGCCGTGTAGCGCGGTACCTGGGTGTCCGGACGGCAACACGAGATGACCGGCGTGCGGCTCTGCTCGCCGCGATCAATGCGGCCGCGGCGACGGATGACGGACGGCCGATCGCAACCGACGTCGTGAATGAGTTCCGCGGGCGCGGAGCGCTTCTGCTGCCGGACGGCGCGCTCGAAAAGATTGGATTGGCCGGGCGAGCCATTGCACGCAAGCGTGCGGAAGCCGCTCTTCTCGACGGGCTTTCGGTTGACCAACTGGAAGGCCTTGATGCTCTTCTCACCGTTGATCCGGACATTCAGCAGACCCGGCTCACGTGGCTGCGATCGGCACCGGATGCACCTAGCGCCGATAATCTGATCAGCCTCTTGGATCGTCTGACCTTTGTGCGCTCCGTAGCCATCGATCCCAAACAACAGGCCCAGGTTCATCCCGAGCGTTGGAGCCAGATCGTACGGGAAGGGGATGTCACCCCTGCCTGGCTCATAGCCGACTTCAACGCCAATCGCCGAAGGGCCACGATCGTCGCTCAACTCATGACGCTCAGGTCCACGTTGACCGATGCTGCCGTCACCATGTTCAGCAAGCTGATCGGCCGGCTCTTCGCCCGAGCCAACACTCGGCGCAAACAGAAGCACGCCGATGCTCGACAGGATATGAGCAAGGTGCTGCGCCTGTTCCGCGACACCCTGCGTGCGCTGGTCGTGGCCAACGATACAGGCCGGAATGCCATCGACGTCCTTGATGATGAAGTCGGCTGGCATCGCCTGTTACAGGCCCAGCCCGAAGTCGAAGCCATGGTACGGGATGCCGATCCCGATCCGCTTCTCTTGGCAGCCGAGCGTTACAGCACCATCCGCAAGTACACGGCGCGTTTCTTGGAGACGTTTACGTTCTGCTCGTCTCGCCGGCATGACTCCTTGCTAGCGGCAATCGGAACTCTCAAGGCCTTGAATGCTACCAGCAAGCGTGGGTTGCCGGATCAGGTGCCGGTGGGTCACCTTAGTTCTCAGAGCCGTAAGCTGATCTTCGGCCAGACCAAACCGGATCGTCGACTCTACGAGATCGCGACAGTGGCCGTCTTACGAGAGCGACTGCGCTCCGGTGACATCTGGGTTGAGGGCAGTCGCGCCTTCCGGCCCATGGACGAGCAACTGATGCCGAAGCCGGACTTTGCCGCCCTGAAAGCATCAGACGATCTCGGGCTTGGTGTGCCATAGGATGCGGTCACCTACCTTTCCGAGGCGCGGCAGACGCTCGACTTCAACCTGAAGCGGCTCGCCTACCGCGCCTGCAATGGCAAGCTCGAAGGGGTCCGACTCGACGCTGGACAGCTCGTCGTCACTCCCCTCCCCGGCGATGTACCGGCCGCCGCTGAGGAACTGAAATGGGAACTGGCCGACATGTACCCGCTGGTCGAGGTGCCTGATCTCCTAATGGAGGTTCATGCCTGGACCGGGTTTGCCGATCGGTTCACGCACATCCGTACTCAGGAATCGCCACGCAGCATTCCGGCGATGCTGGCCGGGGTACTGGCCGATGCGACCAATCTCGGGGCAAGGAGGATGGCGGCAGCCTCGAAAGGAGTGAGCCCACAGGAGATTGCCTGGAAGCGGATCTTCCATACCCGGCCCGAGACGTACAAGCTGGCTCAGGCTTGCATCACTGACCAGCATGCCCAGCACCCACATGCCCGCTTGTGGGGCGATGGCTCTACAGCGTCATCAGATGGGCAGTTCTTCCAGGCCAGCGATCGCGCAGGCCCGCGCAGCGACATCAATCTGCATTACGGGAGCGAGCCTGGTTCAAAATTCTACAGCCATCTCTCCGATCAATACGGCTACTTCAGCATCCTACCGATCAGCGCTACCGAGAGCGAGGCTCCCTACGTGCTGGATGGCTTGTTCGACCACGAGACCGTGCTCGACATTCAGGAGCACTTCACGGACACAGGTGGCGCCAGCGATCACGTGTTTGGTCTCTTTGCCCTGACGGGCCGGCGGTTTGCTCCCCGGTTGCGCAACCTCAAGGACCGGAAGCTCCATACCTTCGAGAAGCCGGAGACGTATCCCGCACTCCAAGAGCATATCGGCGTGCCGATCAACACCAGCCTGATCATGGAGTACTGGGACGACCTGCTTCATCTGGCGGCCTCGATCCAGACGCGGACGGTCGCGCCTTCGACGATCCTCAAGCGGTTGGCCGCCTCCCGTAATCCCAGCCAGCTCGCCCGTGCCTTACGCGAACTCGGCCGCCTCGAGCGCACGCTGTTCATGATCGAGTGGTATTCCGATCCCGCGCTCCGGCGCCGCTGTCAGGCGGGTCTGAACAAGGGCGAGGCAGCTCATAAGCTGAAACGGGCCGTGTTCTTCCATGAGCGCGGTGAGATCCGTGACCGCTCGTTTGAGAGCCAAGCCTTCCGAGCGTCAGGGCTGAACCTGGTCGTGAGTGCGATCATCTGCTGGAACACGGTCTATCTTGGACGGGCCGTGGACCATCTCCGCTGTCAGGGGCGGATCATTCCATCTGAGGTGCTCAAACACGTCTCACCTCTGAGCTGGGAGCACATCAATTTGACTGGCACCTATGCCTGGGGCGAGCAGCCTGTGCTCGTGGACGGCTTTCGACCCTTGCGACTGCCGCAAGCCTTGGCACGCGCCGCATAGCGCAACTGGCTCATCAAAAGCGCAAGTTCCTCATTCGTTCTACCTTAGCGTGTCAATGGGAACAGTTCTTGCGCTGGCCCCTGACTGTAAAAGTTCGACTCAGAGGGAGAATGCTCGCTCTGACGATGAAACACCAAGAGCTTGGCTCATCTTCCAGAAAAAGCTGACTCTCTTGGGCCTGCTGAGCATAATAGTCTGACTCGTGCGCTATCGCGGCGCTTCACGAGGAGCGATCGTCTGATCCTTGTAGCAAAGCGGACCTTCCGACAGTCTGGCGATTGGTTACATGCTGACCCGTTCCGGACTTTACCTGATAACCTCATCGCTGGGCCGGGCATTCCATAACGCTTGTTCGCGAAATCGCATCCGCGAACCGCATGAGCGGAGAAATCACCGACGCAGAATTGCACGCCCATGCGCAGTTCTGGCCTGCCAACCGAGGCGCTCCAGCTCAGGGATATCGTGCTCATCTTGGGGCCACCCCAGGCATAAGTAGGCAATCAGGCGCCATTCCGACGGTAACTTAAGGGCTGCAGTGACCTTGGCGGGATCGATAATCGATACCCATCCAAGACCAAGCCCGCGGGTGCGTGCGGCGAGCCAAAGTAGGTGAACTGCTCCGACCACAGACCAGGCCAAAGTCTCACTCATGGTGCGGCGCCCGAGCCCATTCCCCTGCTCCGTTGCCTCATCACAAAACACTGCAAGTTGCACAGGTGCCTGGTTCAAACCTGACAACTTCAATGTAGCATAGGTTTGCGCGTGGTCGCCTGTGAAGCCGGCGAGAGCCTCTCGGTTGCAATGCTCGAAGCTGGCACGCACCTCAGCACGTGCTCCTGCACTCTCGACTGAGACAAACCGCCAAGGCTGGCTATTCCCAACGGATGGCGCGAGTTGGACTAGATCCAGCAGGTGATCCAAGATAGCTTGTGGGACAGGATCCGCTCGGAAGTTCCGAACGTCCCGGCGCCAAATCAGAAGGTCCTCAAAACGTTTGCAGAAATCACCGTCAAATATAGGAGGGGAGGGTTGAAGAGTAATCTGCGTCATGCTCGTTCTCCGGCAACGCGACCTATATCGATGGGAATTCCTTTGGGATTTGGCTCAACTTGGCTACTCTATAGGCCGTTGGTCAACCAAGGAAAGCCGCGGTACGACTGTATTGGCCGCCAACAGGGTGCCAGGAGCAAGAACGGCATTAGCACCGATTCTGCAGCCATCCCCCACGATAGCCCCGAACTTGAGTGCACCCGTCTTGATTACGGAGCCCTCATAGATAATCACGATAGCCGGATTGGAAAGTTCGTTGCGATGGTTGGCAATAATCGACCCAGCCTCAAGATTAACCCGCGCTCCGAGAATACTGTCTCCCACAAAATTAAAGTGTGCGAGCCGCGTCCCGGTAAAAAGGAATGAGGATTTGAGTTCAACACCCGGGCCGATGATACAATTTTCGTCCAGCCAACAGCCCCCGCGCACCAACGATCCCGCGGCCAAAAGGGAGCGAGGGCCGATGATCGCAGGCCCCTTGAGGACAGAGCCGCTCTCAACTATCGCGGTACGATGTACGGCAATGTTGCCGGCAACATCGTACTCTCCCTCAAGACCAGCTAAGAGTTGTTCGACCGCGCGAATAGATTGATCGGTCAGCTCCCAGGGCAACCAAGAGGAGAACACTGCCAGCGGAGACTCCTCAAAACCTCCGATCTGATTAGTTGTGAAACGCATGGACCCTCGCTGGCTACTGGTGAGCTGCCGCAACTTAACCCGAACGGGGCAGGTTGGTGTAGGATATCTCGCTGCCCTAGATTTTAACCCGATCTGCGCCATCCTTGATCGAAATTGGTAATTTCAAGTCTTCTTGCGCTTCTCTGTTACACTTAGACGCAATCATACGAAGGACGAGAAAGATCGGCCAGCCGCAGCTCACTCGGGCTCTGTCTCCCATGATCGAGAGGGCGCCAAGTTCAAAAAGGCCACTGATTTTTAGGCCATGATCTGCCGGACCAAGCCTATAACTGGGCAGGTTTCCTTACGGCAGTTATTTGCAGCGCAGAGTGCGTCAGCTCGGCAAGAGACCATCGTGGGCGCAGATACTTTCGTGCAGCACCATCATGCCGATAGATTTGGCCCATCTGCGGACCTTCTCGCCTCCTGCAGTTGTTCCCAAATAGAGAATCAACCCAGCGCGGCATGGTGAGCACAAACTTTCAATCTCCGAACCTTCGCTCAAGTAAGTGCTCAACGCATCTTGATCAGTCGAAACAAACCTCACAGCATCGAACTCATCCGACAACTGTACGATCTCCGCTGAGATCCTGTCGATTTCGCGACTTGTAAGAGTTGTCCTGAAACTGAGGTGTAGCTCTGGATGAGGTGTATCCGTTTTATATGAGAGCCCGAGAGCAAAGCCGCTGTGCGGTACTAAAGGAACACCCGGCAGTTCCTCTGCTATCTCTCTAAGAATGCACTTCTCGACTGAGAGGCCATCGGAGGCAAGATCCACATCAGCGTTAATTGCTCCGCCCGGGAAGTACCACTTGCCGGCCGCCGGGAAAATCTCTCTACGCCGGCACAATATGATCATGTGATCAGCTGTGGTGATCACAGCTGAGACGCCCAGCGGATTCTGTGTCCCTCCAACCGCCGAGTACACGCGACAATCCTTGGCATATTGGAAGGCGGCATAGCTGCTGGTGAAACCTCGAAAGGAGAGCTCTCGGTTGTCCCACTCCAGGGATTCTACACCATAGAAGGTCTCCGAAAATGCATTAGGGTCTTCAGCCGTCCTACGTCTCCAGTACCGTTCTATTTCCTCTGAGAACTTCTCGTCGAGAGGATGAGCCGCATCCTCAAGGTGACATTTCATCGCCTCGACGGGTAAACGGGGCAGAGGCAGAACAGCTATTCGTGACCTATGATACTGCCGTTCGGCTTGCGTACGGGCGAACAGTTCAAACATTTTCACAGATGGCATGACTAATCATCTCGTGCGGTTGCGTGGTGTTTTGCGGGTTCACGCGGAGGAAGCACACGCCGGAGAATACTTCAGACGCATAATCCGACAACTCCCTCGGCCTGCCTGAAATATACCCGTAGTAATTTTGTCCATTCACGTTGAATATGTGTTCATTCCCGGCGTATTGAAGGCCATACACTACTCCAGCAAACTCACGCCTGCACTCAGCGTCTACGGGGATGTCACAGTAACTTTTGGGCAGCGGCTTTCGGCTTATGAGTTCGGGCATGAACCAGCCTGTCAGCTACAAACGTCACCGCTTCCCACCTCAGATCATCGCCCACGCAGTGTGGCTCTATTTCAGATTTCCTCTGAGCTTACGACTGGTAGAGGAGATGCTGCTCGAGCGCGGCATCCTCGTCTCCTACGAGACCGTCCGCCGGTGGGCCCTGAAGTTCGGGCCAGACTACGCCCGTCGCCTCAAGCGCAAGAGGCCGAGCCGCCGTGACGTTTGGCACCTCGACGAAGTTGTGGTCACCATCGCTGGCAAGAAGCACTGGTTGTGGAGGGCCGTCGATCAGGATGGCTATGTGCTCGACGAGATCGTCCAGAGCCGGCGCGACACCAAGGCGGCCAAGCGCATACTGAAGCGGCTGTTGAAGAAGCAGGGCTGCCCGCCCCGCCGATTGATCACCGACAAGCTGGGCTCCTACGCGTCGGCCCGGCGTCAGATCATGCCCTCAGTCGAGCACCGCGCTCACAAGGGCCTGAATAACCGGGCCGAGAATTCGCACGTTCCATTGCGAAAGCGGGAGAGAATGATGCAGGGCTTTCGGTCTGGGGGAGGCCTGCAGCAGTACGTCAGCGTATTCTCCGCTGTACGAAACCTCTTCGTTCCGCCCCGCACCCGCCGCTCCGCCCTTGCCACCCATCTTCACCGCCTCACCGCCATGACGGAATGGAAAGGCGCGGCCAACCTCGCTGCCTGAGTGGCTCAAGCGGCGAACTCTGCCTCAATGCATCCGGTCTTAGTTAAAGTGACATCGCCGCGTCGACTATCCCGCTGTCGCGACAGGCTCTCAACACTTCCTGATCTTCTGGCGCCTCCTCCCGTGGGACCACGCTCCTGGAGCTCTCCTGGTCGGGGAAGCCGGTCATCCGTCGGGTTGGACTATGTCTATAATCAGTAGCGCGGTCTCCGACGGTTATAACACCTCCCAAAGTCGAGTTTGCAAAAAATCCTAGAAGATGCTTTTTTCGGTAGCGGTGGCTCAGGTTCTGATGACACAAGTGCAGGATTGAAAATGTTCGTTCAAAAATGCAGTAATTAGCAGCCAATAACAAGAATTGGTGCCGACCAACTGATTAGCTGAAATCCGCGTGCAGAGATGATCGAGGGTACATCTTCTATTCTTCTGAGCGAGGCTGAAGTCGCCCGCGTCGCGATTTTAAAGAGGAAACTTGCGCTTTTTATGCTGATGGTTTTTCTGGCGCCATTTATAAGCTTGGTGCTTTCTGGCTTCTACGTGCGCTCGCAAGATGTATGTTGCTCAACTACGACACATACCATGATGCAAACTATCGATCTGGCTGCGCCGGGTATAGCAGAGTTCATAAAGCAAAAAATCAAATGGCAGCCTTCGTTTAGCGGGGTATATCTACTGATTAGTTGGAACGTATCTTTATTATGCTCTATATTGTCACTGCCTATTCTATTCTACGTGATAAAACATTTAGGACTAGAGTATTACGTGCATGCTCATCAAGGTAGCAAAAAAGAATTGTCTCACACAATAGGGCGCGAGATTGCTGTTGCAGTTGGCGCTATATTTTTCGCTATGCTTCTCATTTTGATTTTATATTTTTTGGGCGCTCCCCCTGTTGGAGAGCGTGGTAAGTTTAACGATGGTAAGCTGAGCATCTTTGTTCCTATAGCTGTACCAGCGATACAAATACTTATTCTCGTGGCTGCAATGCAGTTTAAAAAGGCGTTCCTCATACGCGAATACCGAAAACCGAAGTGATCTCTAGGCCGGGGGGCAAAGATGACAAGTGAGCATGGAGACCAGAATACGCCAGACAACGAAGACACCACGCCTGATCCCATTGATCCAGTACCAGGCGACAATGACCCAGAGCCAGGTAGTGGCGATCCTGGATCAGACGACCCCGGAGACGACACTGGCGGCACAACTGATCCTGACCTCGATTCCATGGGCATTGGCACCATTGGAATGTCAGGCCTTGATGCGTTTGATTTCAACGCCCCTGCAGTCCCAGCAGCCCCAGAACCTAGCTTTCTTGGTGAGTGGTTTAGTGGGGCTGGAGGCTTTGTTACGGCAACCGGAGTAGCGTGGGACGGCGGCTTTATGGGAGCCACAGGCGCTTTCGCTATGGGAGGTCACCTCACGGGATTGTCGAACTTTTCCGGTGTCGCGCAGACTTTTGATGATCTTTTTGGGAAGGTAGGACCTGCAATTGGAATCGTTGAAGTCGTAACGAAGACTGCCTTTGCCGAAGAAGGTGAGGTAGCCGGAACGGCCTTTAGCGGAACACTTGGTTTCTCACTTTCTTGGGGCGGTAGCGCGATAGTTGCCGGTATCGTTGGTACGGCTGCAATTCCAGGAGCCGCGATCGTAGCTGGCGCAGCCGTGGGAATAGGTATTTCAATAGCCTATGAGTATTGGGCTGACGACTACGTTACGGACTGGTTCGGAGACTACGTCGAAAGTTGGGGAGCTAGTTCAACGCTGTGGAGCGGCACTGATATCGCTATACCTCAGGACGTAGGAAACCTTGTCCATCCTGTATTGTTTGATCTCGATGGGGATGGCTTAGAGATTCATCGACTTGCTAGCAGACCGATGTTCATCGACTCTGATGAAAACGGGTTCGCCGGAACTGCTGCGTGGATTGGGTCAGATGACGGTGTCCTAGTAGCAGATGTGAATGGGGACGGAAAGATTACGCATACAGCGGAGTTCGCGTTCGCTGGATGGACTGACGCGAAGGACACAGATCTCGAGGCAGTAGCTACTCTCTTTGATAGCAATCACGACGGAAAAATCAGTAGCGCCGATGCGAAGTTTAGTGAGCTCAAAATTTGGCGGGACATTGATGGCGATACTATCACAGATGACGGTGAACTGAAGACACTTACTCAATGGGGAATCAAGTCGTTCTCGCTGAATCGAACAGAGGCCGGAGGGAAACTGTTCGACGGGTCTATCGTGCATGGCTACGCCGATTATACGACAACCGATGGCAAGACTCGCAAGCTCGCTGATGTTTCACTGAAAATTGCGCCCAACGAGTGGCGCCTTGTCGCTACGGCGACCGGGTTTATCATCGACCAGCTTCAGGGGACCGATCGAAACTACTATGTTAGCGAGGTAGCAGGAAATGGAACGCTGAGACTCGACCACGCCGGCTATTCTGGTGCGCTCGGATCAACCGCTGCCGATTGGTTCGACGCTCTATATTGCACAAATGACGTATTACTTTCTGGAGGTGGTGGTAACGACGTCCTCTTCGGTGGCACCGGAGATGACAGGCTTATCGGGGGTGCAGGCGCCGATACTCTTAAAGCCGGTGCTGGCGACGACACCGTAGTCGCAGAAGCCGATGATGTTGTAGAAGGCGGTAGTGGCAGAGATACTCTCATTCTCGATGACGCTGCTGGAGTATCTCTAACGCTTTCCTCCCTTAGTTTTGAATCGGTCATCGCAACGCAGTACTCCGATAGTCTTACCTCGACGTCTTCAGCGGATCTGATAATTATGGCTGAAGGCGGGTCGGACACTATTACGACAGGCAGTGGACAGGACCAAATTACTGGTGGTTCTGGTGACGATGTCATCGAATCTCGATCCGGCAAGGACATCATCCTTGGAGGGAAAGGAAACGATAGGGCAAACGGGGGCCTAGGCGATGATTTGCTGTTAGGTGATGCGGGGAACGACACACTGTATGGGGGCGACGGCAGTGACGTGCTGTCTGGCGGCGACGGTAGCGACACTGTTTTTGGTGACAGTGGAAATGACGAAGTCTCTGGAGGCAGAGGGTCCGATCAGCTGAACGGTGGCGATGGTAACGATAATCTATCTGGAGCCGCCGGTAACGATAGCATCTCGGGTGGCACTGACGCCGACACCCTGGTTGGTGGTGTCGGTCACGATGTTCTGAATGGTGATGCAGGTAACGACCAACTGAACGGTGATGATGGCGATGATCTTCTCAATGGCGGCGAAGGGGATGATGTTCTAAATGGAGGACTAGGCCTCGACACCTTGATAGGAGGGTTGGGCAATGATGTATATCACTTGGATGGGTACGCTGATGTAATTAGCGAAGCTGCCGAGGAAGGGCTCGACACGATCTATATATCAGTCGACTACGCTCTCGTCGCCAACTTCGAGAACCTAGTACTCACCGGCGACGCACGATATGGTGCTGGTAACGAGCTTAACAACCAAGTTTACGGAAATTCCTGGAGCAACACGATCGATGGTAGTGCTGGCGCAGACAGCCTTTATGGAGGTGCCGGGGATGATATCTACTATGTCGACAATGCCTCTGATTATGTTGGAGAGGCTCAAGGACAGGGCAGTGACACGGTCTACACGAGTGCAGATTGGACCCTGCATGCAGACGTCGAACATCTTAGATTGATTGGAGGTGCTATTGTCGGAGTCGGCAATGGTCTGGATAACCAAATAACCGGCAACAATCATAGCAATCGGCTGTATGGCGAGGGTGGCCACGACGAAATTCGGGCAGGGTATGGTTCCGATCATGCTGACGGTGGGTATGGCAGCGATATCATCCATGGCGAGGATGGAAACGACACCCTTCTAGGCAGCGACGGCTTCGATCGCCTTTATGGTGGAGTCGGAGATGACTCCCTCGACGGTGGCATGGACAGCGACGTTCTGAGCGGCGACAGTGGCGCGGACACGCTCATTGGTGGCTCCGGCGCCGACACGTTGCGAGGCGGCTATGACGGCGATCACCTCGACGGTGGTGATGGCGATGACAACCTTGATGGTGATGACGGCGATGACGTTATCTTAGGCGGGGCCGGGAACGACTCACTTGTTGGCGGTTCCGGAGACGATCAGATCGCAGGTAACGACGGAAACGACAATCTGTTCGGCGGCGCAGGTAGTGATACACTTCTAGGAGATGGTGGGGCCGATTTCCTGGATGGAGGTGACGGTTCCGACAATCTCCAAGGTGGTGTTGGCAACGACTCACTTGTGGGCGGAGCAGGAAACGATAACCTCTCCGGCGCAGAGGATAACGATAAGCTGTATGGCGATGCCGGGCTGGACACATTGAGTGGCGGCCAAGGGGATGACTTCATCCGGGGTGGGGCTGATAACGATCAGCTCGAGGGCGACCTTGGCGCCGACGACTTGGATGGTGAGGATGGAGATGACACGCTGCTCGGCGGCGACGGAAACGACATCCTTGTAGGAGCGAGTGGCGACGACAGCCTTGATGGTGGAGCTGGCACCGACGTTCTGAAGGGCGGCCTCGGTAACGACACTCTCAAAGGTGGAACGGATTCCGACACCCTCCATGGTGGCGAGGACAATGATCGTCTTTATGGTCAAGACGGTGACGATTTGCTGTGGGGCGGGCTGGGAGAAGGGGCTTCGGGATCGGATCTTCTCGACGGTGGCGCTGGCGCAGACGAGCTCTATGGCGAAGACGGCGACGACACCCTCGACGGGGGCGATGGTGCCGACAGCCTCTATGGCGGCTCCGGGGCCGATCACTTAACTGGCGGAACAGGGAGTGACGAGCTCTACGGCGGTGACGGGAGCGATACGCTGGATGGTGGCTCAGGCCTCGACACGCTCAGAGGCGGCGATGGCAACGATCTGCTGATCGGCGGGCCGGATGTCGACCGGATCGATGGCGAAGGTGGCACCGATACGATGAAGCTGTCAGGTAATCGTAGCAACTACGAGATCATTCTTTGGAGCCAACTGACAAACGACACTGGCGATAAGTATTACACCGTCGACGACCTGCGATCGGGAGCACCGGACGGGCTCGACTTTGCCAATGTGGAACTCTTCGAGTTTGCCGACGGCACGCTTGACCAATCCCAAATCGACGCGATTGTCCGTGATGATCTCGACATGACGAGAGATCTCATTGGGATTGATGGCAGTAAGACTAGGCTTGGCTTCACCGTTAATCCTGCGACGACAGACTGGAACTTTTATATTAAAAGTTTCAATGCTAACGGCGACCTGATGAACCAATCCATCTTCAAGAAGGATGGGTCACAGACTGCTGAAGTTTTTGATGTCAATGGTGCGCAGCCTTGGGCGTCCTACCTGGATACATATAATCAGCAAGGGCAAAAGGTTTTTCGCGACTACCAGAATGACGACGTAAACACCGACACAACAATCGAGTGGACCTACGCCTCATTGACGCAGCACGAGTGGTCATCACGGATCACGCGGAACTCTATCGTACTCAATGGCGAGATGAAGCTTGCAACCCAGCTTCAGGATTTCAGTGACAACCGTAGTATTCTGACGACGTGGGACCTTGCCAACGCCCAGAGTTGGACCCGTCAAGAGATCTATAAGGATGACCTCAGGCGCCAAGTTAAAGAGTTTCTCCTCAATGATGACAACTCGACCATCGAGAGGCATTGGGATCCTGGCGATGCAGAAATCTGGGCGCACTATCAAGTCAACAAGGACGCCAACGGCAGGAAGACCTGGCAAAAGTACTACAATGACCAGAAGACGCTAATTCAGGACGACGACACCAGCGTCGAGGAGGGTTGGGACTATGGTCAGGCGAATTGGTCGAGCTACAAACGCATTAACGATTGGAGAGAAAGCACCACCTGGAAAGAACGCCCGACCTGGCAAGAATACCGGTATGATGATGGTACAAGGACTGAGTGGGGCTGGGACTATGGAGCAGCCAATTGGTCGACTTGGGAGCGCCGATTTGACGTACTGGGACGGAAGCACTGGGAGCGAACTGTCCATGATGACAGCAGCTCTGTTGAAACAACGTGGGATTATGTTGGCGCTCAAACATGGTGGACGGTTCAGAACAATTTCGATTTCGCGAACCGGCTGACCTGGCAACGCATCACTTGGGATAACCAGAACACGTTCACGGATACATCGTGGGATCATGCAGGCGCTCAGACGTGGTGGACGGTTCAGACGAACTATACGATTTACGGCACAGAGTCCCGTCCCACTTGGCAGCGCATCACATGGGACAACGGTACATTTGCTGACACCTCCTGGGATCAAGCGGGAGCGCAGACATGGTGGACGATTGGTACCGACCACGATGCCTCCGGGCGGCCAACTTATCAGCGCATCACTTGGGACAATGGCACGCTAACTGATACGAGATGGGACTATGGTGCGACGGAGTGGTCTACCTACCAGACAAACTACGACTCCTCAGGGCAAATCACATCGTCAACTGTGAAGCTCGACAACGGGACAACTCATGTTACAACATCTGATCGCGCAGACCAGCACCTGTGGCGATACCTTGAAACATATTACAACAGCTCCGGTGAGCGTTACCAGCAATTTGCTCATTGGGATGATGGTACTTATAGGGACTGGTGGTGGCACAGCTCAAGCACACCTCGTGACTACATCGAGAGGCTCGACCACCGACTAAGGGCTGACACGACTTTCCGGCGCATTACCTATCACGACAATTCTAAGATTGAGCAGAAGTGGGATCCAAACAATGTGTTTGGATACAGCTGGGATAAGTACTATTGGCGATGGAGCAGCACCGGTAAGTTAGTCGAGCAGTGGTACAGGAAAGATGACGGCACCGTAGTGCGGGTCGTGGGCCCGGTTGCGATCGACCTGGACGGTGATGGAATCGACTTGCGTCCGGGGACAGAGTCGAAGGTTCAGTTCGATTGGGACGATGATGGGATCGTCGAGAGCACTGGATGGGTTGGCCGAAAGGACGGCCTGCTCGTCATCGATCTGGGGAGCGACGGCCTCATCGATCAGCGCAAGGAAATCGTATTCACCGACTGGGTGCCTTATTCAACGTCCGATATGGAAGCGCTTGCTGCAGCGTTTGACACGAATAAAGACGGCACATTCGATGCGACCGACGAGCGTTGGAGAGAGTTCCGGATCTGGCAGGACAAGAACCAAAATGGACAGACAGACAAGGGGGAGCTGCAGACGCTCGACGGCGTGGGGATCTCCGCAATCTCGCTCAAGCTGGGCGGGATAGAGCAGAGTTTTGCAGACGGGTCGGTGATCAATGGCACCAGCACTGTGAATTGGTCCGACGGCCGCCAGACCGATGCTGCAGACGTCTCTCTGGCTTTCAAACCCGAGTTTCTAAAGGACTACTACGGGTCGGACGCACATATCCATATGAGCTCGACCGATGGGAACACGTTTGAAGCCACCAACAAAGACGATGCGTTCCTGTTCGAGCGGTACTTTGGTCACGCCACGGTCACCGGGTTCGACCCGAAGAGCGGCAAGGATATCATCGTCTTCAACAAATCGGTCTTTGCCGACTTCGCGAGCATCATGGCCTCGGCAAAGCAGTCCGGAGCTGACGTGCGGATCGATGCTAATTCCGAGAACTCGCTTGTGCTGAAGAACGTGATGCTGGCAAGTCTTCAAGCTGACGACTTCCGCTTCTCGGCCTAAGTTGTGCGTTCCATGAAATAGGCAGTGGCGGGCGGTATTGGCCTGCCATTGCCTTTCCCGCTCTGGTCTCGGTTGATAGCTTGGCTTCTCTATCTGCGCGTTGGCTAGCTTCGAACTTCACAGCCATAATCACTGAGACAAGCTAGCAGTTTGCCGACCTATCAAGTTAACCGGGGGCGTCACTTCAATGTCCATGGTTCAGATCTACTGGACCGCAAGCCTCCCTGTCAGCCCTTGAGTGTGACCCAAACCGCGAGAATGCCAGAACAATGATTGATCGGTAACCGACGAGTGAGCCGACGACTTTCCGAGAAGTGGTGAATGAGTTGGGCCTCGCTGACCCACCCGAGATACATCACAGACATCTGATGCAGGTCCTACAGAAATGCGATAGACATCATTCTGAGATCGCCCCTAGGTAAGGGACCATGATGAGTGCAGCCGCCTTCGAATACGAAGAACATGAACCCCCGCTGCATCTTCGTTTCAGAACTCTGCAGGACCTACTGCAGGAGTACACTCCAGAATACCCACTCCTGGATGGTGAGACTGTCAAATTCGAGATTGACGGCATTGATCCGGGTTTTGTCGCAAACCCGGAGTAGTGACGAGAAAGGAGCAGATGGTTATGACCCGCTCATGCGGCAATTAGGTAAAACTGCTCGGCAAGCGATAGCTGCTGCTTACAGGCGTACTTCGCCTGTTGTTTACGCATCATGTGAACCATCTCGATCCCGCTCAGAATTGCCTGAGCGGATGCCATCGACTTGAACCCAAGCATCGGCCGGACCCGGCGCTTGACGGCGCGATGATCCTGCTCGATGCGATTGTTGAGGTAAGCACTTTGCCGGATGCGGATCGGCTTCAGCTGACCTCGGGATTGGTCCCGAAGTCGGTCTGTCGTGTCACAAGACAGGATTGCCTCTCGATTAGTTTGGCTACCATCGATCACGATCCTTTCAGGACGGCCATGCCGTTCGAGTGCCTTACGCAGAAACCGCTTAGCGGCAGCCAGATTGCGTCGCTCGCTGAACCAGAACTCGACCGTGTCGCCATTGCTGTCGATCGCCCGATACAGATAGCGCCAATCGCCCCGGACTTTGACGGGTTCCGTTGCCTTGTTGCACGGATACGCGATTTGGCAGTCGAAGGTGGATGGCGTAGGAGGGCTGCGCCCTTCTGACCCCGGATTTTTACCGTGCCCTTCAAGGCTCATGCCGCTCGCCGTCACCACATTCCCAAACAGCGACATCGGGTGACGAACTGGGCAGAGTACGATGCAGCGCTGCGCCAGCGCGGTAGCCTCACGATCTGGTTCTCTGACGAGGCGATTGCCGCCTGGCAGGCTGAGCCCCGCACGACACGAGGCGGTCAACGCCATTACTCAGCTCTGGCGATCAAAACAGCCCTGACCCTGCGGGCGGTGTTCCGGCTGGCACTGCGCCAAACCGAAGGCCTGATTGGCTCGGTCCTCCAACTCCTCGGTCTGGACCTGCCGGTGCCGGATCACTCGACCCTGAGCCGACGCGCCGAGACCCTGGAGGTCCCAAAGTCATATCCAAGCTCGAGAGGGCCCGTTCATCTGCTGGTGGACAGCACGGGCTTGCGGCTCTGTGAACCCGGCGAGTGGCTAATTGAGAAGCATGGTACCCAAAGGCGCCGCTCCTGGCGCAAACTGCACATCGGAGTGGATGCCGCGACCGGGCAGATCCTCGCATCCGAATTGACGACGAGCGACGTCGATGATGGCTCGCAGGTTGCGCCTTTGCTCGACCAGATCCCAGCTCCACTCGCCTCGTTCATCGGTGATGGAGCCATGATCAGGCTGGTATCTACGGCACCATCACCGAGCGCCATCCTGAGGCTGAGGTCATCGTTCCACCCCGATCAACGGCAGTACCGAGCGACATGGCGGAGAACACTCCAACCCAGCGCGATCGGCACCTCCAAACCATCGCGGAGCATGGACGCATGGCTTGGCAGAAGCGGTCCGGGTACAATCGGCGATCTCTGGTGGAGGCTGCCATCAGCCGGCTGAAACGAGTGATCGGAGACGCCTTACGTTCAAAGACGGAGCGGCGTCGCGCCACCGAAATCGCCATTGCAGTTCATGCTCTCAACCGGCTGCTTGAGCTTGGACGCCCGAAGTCCGTCCGCATTGCCTAGAGTAAGGGAATGGCGTAGGCGGAATGCATTCTCCAAACGATCCATGCAACACGGTCGGGGCAACAAGCTGCCTTAGATTTGCAGAGGCCATTGATGGACTGTCGAGTATCAACTCATGCGGATGGAGCCAGGCGGACGACGGCCTGCCGAGTGTTATTCCGGGATTCCAGCCGTTCTCAAAGCCGCGAAGAGCCGCTCGCGAAACTGCCGGTCTTGGTGCGGGATCTGGCGGTCCGCGACAGTGACCGTCTGCTTTGGGTCCTGGGCAAGCAGCCTCTGCCCGACCACTCGCGCCTCCTCCAACCGGCCAAGCTCAACCAGGGCCACTATGAGAGCTCGCAGCCCCGCTAGGAACTTAGGTAGCTCCTGAACTGCCTTACGAGCCCACGGCAACGCTTCCTCAAGGCGGCCAGCCCCCAGCAACGCAAGGCTATGTCCCACGGAATAGCCCATCAAGGGATCGAATGGGCTCAGGCGGTTCTCTCTTTGGAAGTGGTCTATCGACGTGATCCAGTCCCCCACCCAGGCACGTATCAAGCCGCTGTTTCCGTAAGCCGATGCTAAGTTCGGGTTCAGCACTAGCGCACGGTCAATTGCGGCGAGCGCGGTCTCAAAATCACGCGCCAGAAATGCCACCGCAGTTCCCGCCCTGCTCAAGGTCGTCGGATCGTCGTGATGGTCAGCCAACGCTTCTCGGGCCAACTGAATGCCTGCCTCAACTTCCGCTTGGTCTGCCCAGTTTTGTGCAAATCGAAGGTTATAGATGACGGCGCCCAGAGCCTTGGCCGAGGAGTAGTTCGGGTTCAGCTCCAGAGCGCGACCGAGCAGCCGCAGGGCCTCGTCACTCGCTGGTTTGGTGTGCGCATAATAATGGGCCAGGGCCTGCATGTAGAGGTCGTAGGCGTCGAGATCATGGGTCGGCTTCGCGGAGGAGCGCTCGATCTCCGCCCGGCTGATGCTCGGCTCAATAGCTCCGACGACACTCTCCGTGATGAGGTCCTGCAAGTCGAAGATGTCGGCGAGTTCGCCGTCGAACCTGTCAGCCCAAACGTGCCGCCCATTGGCCGCTTCAATCAATTGCCCCGTGACCCGAACCCTGCTCCCGGCCTTGCGGATGGAACCCTCCAGCACGTAGCGCACGCCGAGCTCCCGGCCGACCTGTCGAATGTCCACAGACCGGCCCTTGTAGGTGAAGGACGAGTTCCGGGCGATCACGAAGAACCAGCGCACGCGGGACAGGGCGGTGATGATGTCTTCGACCACCCCGTCGGCAAAGTACTCCTGCTCCGGGTCGCCACTCATGTTGGTGAAGGGCAGGACGGCCAAGGATGGTCTATCAGGAAGAGGCAGAGCCGACCGCATACTGAGGGCATCAGTGCCTATAGGAGCGGCCTGAAGGCTATAGACCCGCACCGGCCTGGTGATGTTCTTGACCTGCTGCTCGCCGCGGTCCTCAAAGGAGTACGGGAGCTTGTCCCTAACCTCCTCATAGACCTTCCCCGAGATTGAGATGCCGCCGGGCTCCGCGATCTGCTCCAGTCGGGCTGCGACATTCACCCCGTCGCCGTAGATGTCCCCGTCGGCTTCAATGATGATGTCGCCCAGGTTGATGCCGATCCGGAGCTGGAGAGCCTTGGGAGGTTCCCGAGAGCCCGTGGCAGCAAGGCACTCCTGGATCTCTGTGGCGCATCGGACGGCTTCGACGGGGCTGGAGAACTCAACCAGGATGCCATCGCCAGTGGTCTTTACCACGCGCCCTTGGTGGTCATGGACCTTCGGCTCGAGCACCTCCCGTCGCAGGTCCTTGATCCTCGCCAGGGTTCCTTCCTCGTCCTGCCCCATCAGGGCGGAGAAGCCCACCACGTCAGCCGCGAGGACCGCCGCAAGGCGCCTTTGGGGCTTCTGATCCGCAGGAGTCGCCATCCTATCCTGCCATGCAGGTGTCGAGCGACGATCGTGCTTCGCCAGACGCGCTCCGTCCAGAGGCAATATGGTGGCATCGCTCGGCAGCTTCGGGACAGCGAGGTTCGAGTCGGCCCCTGCCAGCGGTACCTTGCAATATCGAAATCCCTCTTCTATCCAAGCACTTACTTGCTGCCCGCTGGTCTTTGCTGCCGAATGCCGCAAGGTAGCGCGTGAGGGTCCGCGCGATGAGCAGGAATAAGTTACGGATGGAGCCGATTGGAAGCATCGCTCCGGATTGGAGGCCGTGAGGGTCCGGAAGGGGTCAGGAGCCGAGATGCCCTGCGCTTTCGGAAGGTCCGGTTCGATGAGGATTGCTGCCTTCGAGCTTAGGTCTCAGGCGTGCCACAACCAGACCATCGCTGAGATCCTGCGACAAATGCTAGATCTAGCTGGTGATCAGTGGAGTCTGATGCATCCAACCATTCCCTGTGAGTTGCTCCACCACGAAGTGAGCGACATCCTTCCGTGAGATAGTACCGCCGTGGAAGCCTGAGAGGTTCGTGAGGACACGGATCCGTCCGGTTCCAGATTTATCGTTCAACACTGTCGGGCGGACGATGACCCACTCCAAGCCACTGTCCCGCACCAGTGCCTCTTGCCGGTCTTTGTCTTCATAGACCTTCCGCAACAGAAGCGGCTGGATCAAACGGTCGTAGAGAAAGCCACCATGTCCCCGACTGTCACCAGCGCCCATGCCCGTGATGCAAACAAGACGCTTGGTGCCGCGGGCCCGCATGGCAGAGATCACCGCCCTGGTTGCTGTCGACAGCAGGGTGACCTCTCTGAACGGACTGACGCCAGTCCCCAAGGCGCTGATCACGCCCTCGCACCCTTCAAGTGCCTGATGGACGGCCGCTTCATCACGAGCGTCTCCTACCATCACATGAGCACCAGATAGGTCCTGTGCGCGCTCCGGCGATCGGACGAGGGCTGTCACGGCATGTCCCCGCGCCTGAGCTTCACGGACAATCTCGCGACCGGTACCCCCGGTCGCGCCTAGTATCAGAACTTTCATGACTTTGCTCCTCAGAACGCTTGCCGCAGTCAGCGGACGAGACACAGATCTGTTCACTTCCAGAGGGTCACAGTGCGGGAAGCGAACTCTCGATAGGAGCGGAGCGGCCGCCCCAGGAGGTTCTCAAGCCTGCTGATATCGCTGGCATTGGCGAGCATGCCGTCGGTCTGGAAGCGCTCCGCCATCAGCCGCATGTCATAAGCCATCCAGCCGGGTGCGAACGCCTTCAAGGTCTTCTCGAAGCTGTTGGTGTCGTCGCCGCCATAGGCAATGGGGCGTCCAAGGACCTCCGACCAGATGGCAGCGATGGCCTCGCCGGTCAGACGATCGGGCCCGACGACAGTGATAACCTCCCGAGGCAGCGGGGCTGCCGCACACTCCCGCCGGAGGAGCTCGGCAACTGCAAGTTCGGCAATGTCCCGACTGTCCACCATCGACAGCCCTAGGCTGCCGATCGGCATCGGGTACACGCCGTACTCCAGCAGAGGCGTTTTCAAGCTCGTGTCATTGTCCATGAAGTAGGCGGGCCGAAGGATGGTGGCGGGCGTATCGAACTGCTCGATCATGCGCTCGACGGTGTACTTGCCCGCAAAATGAGGAACGTTCGTATAAAGGTCGCTGTGGATCACCGAGAGGTAGACGATCCGCTCAATGCCCGCTTCGCGGGCGAGGTTGAGAGCGATCAGCGCCTGGGTTACCTCATCGGGCGTGACGGCGTTCAGCAGGAAGAGCGTGCTCACCTTCGACAGAGCTGAGCGCATTGCTTCGATGTCCATCAGGTCGCCTTGAACGACTGTGACACTTTTCGGAAAGCTCGCCTTTGAGGGATCCCGCACCAGGGCATGAACGTCCGCACCCTCCTGGACAAGTCCGGCAACGACCTGCCGGCCAACGGTTCCTGTGCTTCCAACCACCAGTACTGTCATGTTGAGGCTCCTTGCTTGAGACGGTCATTAACCCGTTTGCTTCACCAACCTAGGTGTTCCATCCGAAGCCAAATAGACGCATAATTGGGACAGGACGTCCCACCAGTGGAACAACCATGGATCTTCTTGCAATTGCCGACTTCAATCTCGTGGCGGCGCATGGCGGCATTGGGCGTGCAAGCCGTGTGAGCGGCCGCCCAAAGGCCACTCTGTCGCGTCGCGTGGCCGAGTTGGAGGAAAGCCTAGGCGTCCGACTGTTCGAGCGAGGCTCACGCAACCTGCGGCTGACGGAAGAAGGCCGCGCCCTGCATGAGCGCACAACTGCCCTTCTCACAGAAGTTGCCCATGTGGCTGAGGATATCGGGTCCGGCACTGAGCGGCCGAGAGGTCGTCTGCGGGTGAGTGCGCCGTCCCTGTTCTCTCACCTCGCCATGGGACGCATCGCAGCAGGCTTTGCTGCCGCTTACCCGGAGGTACGGCTGGAGGTGACCGTCGAGGATCGACCTGTCGATCTTATTGAGGAGGGGTACGATATGGTCATCCGGGTCAATCCACATCCAGACGAGGTGCTCGTGGGCAAGCGTTTCTTGCGGGACGAGCTTCTGATGGTTGCGGCTCCCTCCATCGTGCCGCCGACAGAGGCCAGTGAGGGCATCAATCCTGTAAGGGCTGTCATGCTGACAAACGCTCGCGAGGACGCTGAGTGGACAATCGTGGACAGCTCGGGAGCCCTGACATTTACGCCAGAGCCTGTGTTGCGGCTCGGCACCCTTACGATGGTACGCGACGCCGTAGTGGCCGGCGCAGGCGCGGCGCTGCTCCCGCGCTCACTCGTGACTGACGACCTGGCAAAGGGAAGACTCGTCTCCTGGGGCAAGGCATCGAAGAAGGAGACTGAGATCTGGGTGCTGTACAGTTCCCGCCGCCTGCTCAGCCGCAAGGTCTCTGCCTTCGTCAGTTATCTCGGCACCGTCTTTCCCGAGGGCTCTCCTGACGAATTGGGCGCCCTGAGATCGTGTTGTCTGTAGAATTCATGTCTACATTAGAGATCGCAGTGGCGCTTGTGCTATGAACCGAGGGGCGAGGTGGTCCTTGTATAGGTGGAGAGGCCATCCACCAGGGCATCGAAGACAACCCGGCAACGGGGACTGGACCTGAGATCCTCATGCATCACGATCCAGGTTTGGAGATCAAGAGTAAACTCCTCGCCGAGAACCCGAGCGAGTTCGGGGTTCTGGGCTGCCAGCGGGACTTGGCAGACTCCGATGCCAAACCCAGCCCGGATGGCCGCAAGCTGCGCAAGATCACTGTCGGCTTTCAGTGCGAAGCGGATAGACTCGAAGCCGGGGATGCGCTTGAGCATGCTTCGGATTGCCGGGGTTTCACGGCCGAATCCAATGACGTCATGTTTGCCCAGATCCGCGATGGTGGAGGGAACGCCTCGCTGAGTCAGATAGCGCCTGTGCGCGTGAAGCCCCAGCGTGATCTCCCCCACGTGCCGTGCCACAAGAGCCTCGTGCACAGGCTCGACCATCCGGACGGCAATATCGGCCTCGCGCCGGAGAAGATCGTCAAGGCTGTTTGACAGCACCAGTTCGATTACGAGTTCAGGATGCCGCGCGCGAAGGCCTGCGAGGACCGGGGGCAGGACTTCGACTCCGACCACCTCGCTGGCGCTGATTCGAACTGCTCCCCTGACAACAGCGCCATAACCAGAGGCCGTCCGCAGCAAGGCCGCGGAGGTGGAGGCCAATGTCTCCGCATAGGACCGCAGTTCAAGTGCCGCGTCCGTTGGCGCCAGCCCGCGCTGTGAGCGCACGAAGAGTTCGTATCCGACGGCAGCTTCAAGCGCGTCGATATGACGAGCAACTGTCGGTTGCGTGAGCCCGAGCGCCCGGGCCGCTCCAGACAGCGAATTCTCAGTCAGAACGGCAAGGAAGGTTCGGAAGAGGTCCCAACTGGGTTCGGTCGCGCTCATATATTTCAGTATAGCGACCCCACGAGTTTCCTCAATTTCGTTGAGCATCGCTCCACGCCATTTTGTCTCTGTCCATAAACACAGGAGGACATTATGGCTGGCAAAAGCGCTCTGGTGCTTGGCGCAACAGGCGGGATTGGGGGAGAGGTTGCCCGGCGGCTAAAGGGGCGTGGGTGGACCGTGCGCGCCTTGCACCGCGATCCATCCGGGTTTGGAAGCCGTGATGGTTTTACTTGGGTGCCAGGTGATGCGATGGTCCCGTCTGATGTTGCCGCCGCGGCTGAAGGCTGCGCCCTTATCGTGCATGCAGTTAACCCACCTGGCTATCGAAACTGGGGTGAGGTTGTGCTGCCGATGCTGGATAACACAATCGCCGCAGCCTGCCGGAATGGAGCTCGGATCCTCCTGCCGGGAACTGTCTACAATTACGGCCCTTTCGCCTTCCCGCTTCTGGATGAGCGCTCGGTGCAGCAGCCAGTCAGCCGCAAGGGGCGTATCAGGGTCGAGATGGAGGCGAGCCTGCTCAACGCGTCGACACGAGGAGCAAAGGCCCTCATCGTTCGGGCAGGCGACTATTTCGGGCCACAAGCCGGCAACAACTGGTTTTCGCAAGGCCTTGTGAAGCCCACGCATCCTGTGACAGCGATTACCTACCCGGGGAAGCCGGGGATCGGCCACCAATGGGCCTACCTGCCCGACGTGGCCGAGACGATGGTGCGCCTTATTGAGGAGGCCGATCTGGATGCTTTTGCTACCTTCCACATGCAGGGGCATTGGGATCATGACGGTCGGCAGATGATCGAAGCCATCAAACGCGTGATCGGCAGGCCCGACCTTCCTGCCCGGCGGTTACCCTGGCGTCTGATGGCTTTGGCTTCACCCTTCGTTCCCTTGTTTCGGGAGCTGCGGGAGGTGAAGTATCTCTGGGATCAACCAGTTCGGATGAGCAATGCCCGCCTGCTTGCCGCAATCGGGACAGAACCCCACACGCCACTCGACGAAGCTGTCAGGACCACTCTGATCGGTTTGGGATGCCTGGAGGACAGCGGACGACAGGAGCAGAACGCCCTCGGTGCGATGCACCTTCAGGGGAGGTTTTGATGCAGAGGTCGACCTTCGTGACATCTCTGGCGTGGTTCGTTCCGGGCGCCATCCTGGCGCAGTTCCTGCTCGCCGGACTGTCACTCTTCTACGATACGCAACTATGGGTGGCCCATGCTATCTTGGGCTCGGCTCTCGCTCTTCCGATTGGCGTTATTGCCGTTAGGACGCTCGCCAGCAGCGGCGCCTCACGCCTATCGATGTGGGCATGTGCCCAGGTAGCGATCTACCTCGCTCAGGTTGCTCTGATTGTCGTCGGCCAGAACACAGGCTCTGGTGTCCTTCAGGCTTTCCACGCCTTCAATGGCAGCCTCCTGCTTCTGGTCTCGTTTGTGATTGCCCAGAAGGTGGTGCCGATATCGATGAAGCAATCGAGCGGGTGATGGTCTGCTAATGGGATGGACCGGCCGTGCTTACCGGCGCACCCTTCATCAGGGGCACCCAGCACGAGGATCTGAGCCATGCCTAAAGCTCCGCTTCCGCCCATTGCCACCCTTGGCATCGACATCGGCAAGAACAGCTTCCATCTCATCGGCCTGGATGCCCGCGGTGCCATCGTCCTGCGCCAGAAGTTCTCCCGCGGACAGGTGGAGCAGCGCCTCGCCAATATGCCAACCTGCCTGATCGGCATGGAAGCCTGCGTCGGAGCCCATCATCTCAGCCGTCAGTTGCTGGCCCTCGGCCATGACGTGAAGCTAATCCCGGCCCAGTTCGTGAGCCCCTTTCGCAAAAGCCATAAGAACGACTTCCGCGACGCTGAGGCCATTGCTGAGGCCGTCCAGCGACCCACCATGCGGTTCGTTCCAACCAAGAGCGTCGAGCAACTCGACCTGCAAGCCCTGCACCGGGTCCGCTCACGGTTGGTGAGCCAACGGACAGCGGTGATCAACCAGATCCGGGCCTTCCTGCTCGAGCGCGGGATTGCGGTGCGCCAGAGGCTGCATTCCCTGCGCCTGGCGCTCCCAGACATTCTCGCCCAGCGCACAGACGTGCTCACGTTGCGGATGACGCACATGATTGAGGGCCTCATGCAGGACTGGCATCATCTCGACGAGCGCATCGATGCAGTGACTGGCGAGATCGAAGCCCTCGTGGCCGCCGATGAGGCCTGCCAGCGCCTGATGAGCGTGCCCGGTGTAGGGCCGATCATCGCCAGTGCCATGGTGGCAACGATTGGCAATGGGGCGGCCTTCCAACGCGGGCGTGAGTTCGGGGCCTGGCTCGGCTTGGTTCCGCGCCAGATCTCCACTGGGGACAGAACCGTGCTGGGCCGCCTGTCCAAACGCGGCAACAGCTACCTTCGATCCTTGCTGATCCAAGCCGCTCGTGTGCTGCTGCTTTGGCCCGCCAAGTGGCGCCAGCACAGCTTTGGCGAATGGCTGACGGCTGCTTCGATGCGCCTGCACCACAACGTGCTCGCGGCAGCCCTGGCCAACAAGCTGGCTCGCATTGCCTGGAGTGTGTTGAGCCAGAACCGGACTTATGAACCACGAACAGCGGCTGTGATAGGCTAAGGGCAGCATCGCCCCTGCCCTGCATCAGCCGCTTGGAACTCGCCGAGGTCTGCGAGAGGAAGACGAGATGGAGAACGGTCGCGCCGTCACATGGGTGCTCTGGTGACCCTGATGGCCTAAAGGGCCGATCCGCTAATGAGAACCAGTGTGCGCGGATATCCATGATGGCCAGGAGCCTTGCTCCACAATGGGCCGGATACATTAGCGCAAGACCAACCTCACCGTCTCGAAAGCCTCTTGCGACGCACGGCCGGTCCATACATCAGGGTCAAACACGGCCTTTAAGCAGGACCGCGTGAAGGTCCGCTCACCGCGCGTTTGCAGAAATTCAGCGTACTTCCGCCTCGTGCCAATATGCGACATTCCCGGTCTGCGGGTGGAATTTCCGATAAGCCGTTTATGGAACATGGGCCACAAACGGCGAACTGTGCTTCCAGCGAGCGCGAAGCCGGGAGATGATCATGAAGAGCACAGCGGCTAGGGCACCGCCTGGGGCTCCGTAGTTCAGGTAGAGGCCTGAACTCGCCTTCAGGCCGTGAAGGATTACGGCCCCAAAAGTTGCTGAGCTATCTTCGGCTTTGATGACGATTAACGCCATGGTGGAGACGACACCGAAGCATACAAGCGCGCCTGTGAGAGCGCCCAAAGCCATTCCCTGGAGGATTCCATCCTGACGGATCCGCTTCAGCCCACGCGCCAACGGCACCCCGACGAGAGGTAGGCCTATCATGGCGATGGGCAGAACAATCTTAAGCCACGCGAGGAGTCTCCCAATAAAATCGCGAGTGCCATGGATGAGCAACACAGATACAGCACAGTAAATGATCGCCCCAATGAGGGCTGCCAGGATCGCGTCGCTAAATGTATAGCGAGGTGCGGTTTGCTTCATGGGGGTCCGCCTCTGAACGCTGACATTGCCGAAAGATCAGGCCAAAGGCACCCAATGTCACTTCGGCTATGTGGCCTATAGGGCACCGGCTTTCCGATAAGCCCATGTATGGAACAGGCACGGCGCAGTAGGCCTGGCTCACTCCAACAAATCATTGGCTCAGGACAGCAAGGCCAGTCGACGCCGTTTCCGCTAAAACCTGTCCCGTCGGTCCGTAGGGGCAATCCCGGTGCCGAACCCGCTCGCCTGCAAGGCTGCCCATCAAGAGAGCCAGCGGGTGGGCGGGAAGCCGTTTCTCTTACCGGTTTATGTCGCCGATGCCGCGCTTCTATTTCGATCTTTCCCTGGATGCTTTTACCAACCGCGATGAGGTTGGTTACGAGATCGACAGCCTTCACACGGCCGAGATCGAGGCCTTGCGCACCGCGGGGGAACTGATGCGGGAACGATTGCTCAAGATGCAAAGTGCGACCCCTGACGACATTCGGGTCGAGGTGAAGGATGAGTATCAACAGCCGGTCCTCACTGTGACAGTCTCAATCCAGGTTGAACGGGCCGGGCTGATGCCCGAGCAGCGACCGTATTCATGACCATCTCAATAGCGCAACTGCGCACACTCAGGCTGCTCGAAGCCGGACCGGCGCATCGCGTCTATCGCTCCGGCAGAGCCGGTGAGTACACCTGGGTGCATGAGCAGGCTACCAGAACGCTCACAGGTCCACTGCACCGGCTGTTCAGCTACGGGTGCGCTACAGTCCGTCCCGACAACAGGGATGTGGCCGTGATCACTGAGAAGGGCCGTGCCGTGCTGGCCGCACAAGGCTCCTGTTAGAGGCGGGGCGGGAGGTGCCCGCTGTTCACCCCCGCGCGGTGAGGAATAATCACTGCGAATTTCGCATAACGCCCAGTATGGAATGCGCTTGCTGCTACTTTGACTAAGACAGCAGGGTTCCGGAAGGCGCTTCCTTGAAGCAGCGGCAAAAGTGCTTCTCGCACACGAGTTCGTCTTCAACCAGGACTTGAGACGCCTTGTGCTCGGCGCATCGGGCCTCAACCATCTCCCAGACCAACGACTCGGCCGAGGACCGTTGTGCGAGGCCACCAACGAACTCATCATCGCAATAAATCAGCCAGCCGAGATGGCTGCCGACGAGTTTATACGTGGCGTGAGATTGCGACGAAGATGGCCTCAAATGTTCGGAGAACGGCAGGCGGAAAACTATCTTGCCGGTATCATCCTCAACCTCGATGGCATAGTCCCGTGGATCGTGGCCTCGGGTTGCGAACACATGTTCGAGGTTTTGGGCAGCCTGCGCCACTGCTCTCCAGGCCGTCTCCACATCCGGGTAGTCGAGGCCGAGATCGTCGTAACTCATACCTCCATCTTTGCAGCGGATATGAATGTAGAAGCGAGACATGGCGTCCCCCAGACCTAGCCAGTAGGCTGCTGAAATAAAGTCCTTGTGGCGGAAGAGTTCCGGCCACGCGATTTCGCATAACCCTCAGTATGGAACCGGATTTGAAGTGTTCGGAAAGTCTTCGTGCGGGCTTATGGAACGGCGCCGCGCCTATTCAGTAAAACCGGCTCCGGCAAGCGCCTCGGCAGGGGCGGGAATACTGGCGACAACTATCCTTCAGGAAGCGCAAATTCGCCACGGCTCAAGCCGCCAATAGAGCCGGTTGCCGATCCTTGTGCCCTTGGCAACCTCTCTTTCACTACTCTCTTTGCATCCTGCTCCCTCCTGGCCTCCGGCGAGAGAGCGTTTCAAATGCAGATCTCTTGGGATGACGTGAACCGTACGGAGAGAACTGGCCCTCACTTGGTCGCTAAGCTGGGGATCGATGTTTTCATTTCGCAGAGAGCCATCGAGAACTGGAAGACAGATCCAAACGGGTGTCACCACGTCGTCGTAATTTCGACCACTCGGGGAAGGATCTACGCTCTCGGAACCTTCGGGCCATGCCAAGAGGATTAGGCGCCACCGGCAAAGGAAAGGCCTCCCCGCCCGCCATTGCCGGTGGGTGAGGAGGCCTCCCGGTCCATGAAGAAGGCCGGATGTGTGACAGCCTTCGTGGCGAACAACCGGTCCAGGCGGGAACGGTTTCAGCATGGCCTTGAAGATGCGGCATCAGGCCTTCGCGGCACCGAGGGTGTCGGCCATGGTGGCGCCGCGCGCACCCATTGGCTTCTCGGGCCCTTGGGTGGTGTCCTTCGCGGTCTGGTGCTCCATCTCGGCGTTGATCTCAGCTCCGAGCAGCACGACCACGCTCGAGATCCAAATCCACGTCATGAAGCCGATGACAGCCCCGAGCGATCCGTAGGTTTCGTTGTAGCTGCCGAAGTTCGCCACATACCAGGAGAACAGCATCGACACGACAAGCCACAGCACCGCCGCGACGATGCCGCCCGGCGTGACCCACTTCCACTCAGCCTTGTCGCGGCTCGGTCCATAGCGGTACAGCACGGCCAGCCCGGCGATCACCGCAACCAGGAGAACGGGCCACCGCGCGATCGCGAGCAGCCATTCGAGTCCGCTGCCCAGACCAACGAAGTCGAGGACGATCGGCAGGATCACGATGCCGGCCAGGGCGAGGAGAATGAATCCGACAGCCGCCAGGGTGAAGGTGAGCGACTCGAGGTTCAGCTTCATGAAGCTGCGCTTCTCCTCCTCGTCATAGACGATGTTGAGCGCGTCGAAGATCGCCTTCATGCCAGCATTGGCGCTCCACAGCGACACCGCCAGACCTATGATAAAGCTGAGGCCGAGGGTGCCCTCGCCTGCCGAGGCGATGCGAACCACCTGCTCGCGGATAATGTCGAGGGCGCCGCTCGGGAGAACTCCGGAGAGTGCCGTCAGGTGATCCTGGATCGTGGCCGGATCGGCAAACAGACCGTAGACGGAGACCAGGGCGCCAAGCGCGGGAAACAGCGCCAGCAGGGCGTAGTAGGTCACGCCGGCGGCGACCGACATCAGGCGGTCTTGGCCGAATTCCTCGTAGGTGCGCCACAGGATGTCCTTCCATCCCCTGGCCGGGATCTCAACCGGCGTCGCTGCCTCACGTCCACGCCCAGGCCCCGAGGCCGCGGCTGCCGGCGCATGCTGCCTGGCGTCCTCCGCTCCCGTATCTCGGGTGGCCCGCTGCACATGGCCTGAATCCCGGGCCTGGACCCTCGTGGTCGCCCTGTTCCCCCCAGCCACGAGCCGGACCAGGACCATGCCGGCCGCGGCGGCCAGCAGGGTGGATGTCATGGACGGACCGGAAGTCTTCTGCGGGTCCTGGGACGGGGGTGCTGTGGCAGGCATGACGGATGCGAACTCTGAGGCGGACTGACGGGCCAGGCTTGGCCGTTAGGGTAACCGCAAGATCGAGAGGTATGTTCCACCCTGGCCGGCTGCAGTCCTAGGGCCAGCCAGCGGTTGAAAAGGGTTGAGCTCGCGACATCTGTCCGAACATGATCAGCACCGCTCTCGAAACTTCGCCTCTCGCAGGCCACGACCCCATTCTCGATGCGGCCATCCAGGCCCATCTCGGCATCCAGCTGCGGGTCCTCTACGGCGATCCCGCGGAGATCAAGTTGCCGCGGCGTCTCGCCCAGCTTGCCGATCGGGTTGCCCAGGTCATCCGGGCCCACACGGAGCCCGTTGACCAGGCGTTCGTCGACGGGATCATGGCCAGCTTGAAGTCGCTGCGGGCCTACGCGATCTCGCTCACCCGCGACATCCACCAGGCCGAGGATCTCGTGCAGGAGACGGTCCTGAAGGCGATCAGCAAGCAGGAGAAATTCGAAGCCGACACGAACCTGCAGGCCTGGCTCTTCACCATCCAGCGTAACCTGTTCTTCTCCGGCCACCGCAAGACCCAGCGCGAGGTGGAGGATGCGGACGGAGCCCACGCAGCGACGCTCGTCACGATCCCTGATCAGGAGGACCATATCACTGTCCAGGATCTCGAGGCTGCCCTCGCAAAGCTGCCGCAGGAACAGCGCGAGGCGATCCTGCTCATCGGCGTGGAAGGCATGGCCTACGAGGAGGCGGCAGAGGTGCTCGGCGTGAAGGTTGGCACGATCAAGAGCCGCGTCAACCGGGCCCGAAACAGGCTCGCCGAACTGATGGGACTGTCAGGGACCCACGGCATCGCCGCTGATCGCTGCGGCTCCTGAGAGGGTGACGTCGCAGCGTCCCTGATGCGGGGCAGCCCATGACAGATGGGATGTGACGGGATCTTCCCGCATGTCGCGTGCTGAGAGAGGCCGGATATCCCGACGCCGTCGAACAACCACCGAGCCTTGCCGTTAGTCTTGCAGCCTGCCGCTCCGCCTCATCAACGATGGGGGAGACCGATGCCCTGCTACTGCTTCCATCTGCCCTCCAAGGATCGGTCCGTCTCGGACGGGGAAGGCGTGGATATGCCCGATCCCGTCACCGCCCAGGGAGCCGCCGACAAGGTCGCGTCGGAGCTCCGTGGCGGCCTGCTGCATGAAAGCAGGACAGGGTGCTGCTGGACCGTCGCGGTCACTGACGAGGGAGACCAGATCATCCACTTGACGGCGCTGTAGCATGGATGACCCCAGCCCTCGCGACGACACTCTGACAGCTGAACTGGCAGACCTGCGTGCCTTGTTCCAGCAGGCCCCAGGCTACATGGCCGTCCTGCGGGGACCGGAGCATGTCTTCGCCCTGGTCAACGACGCCTTCCGGCGCACGGTCGGTGACCGAGACCTCATCGGCCAGCCAGTGCGCAAGGCGATGCCGGAGCTCGCCGGCCAGGGCTTCTTCGAGCTGCTCGACGAGGTGCACGCCACGGGCAGACCCTTCGTGGGGCACCAGATGCCGATGACGCTGCAGCGCCATCCGGAGGAGCCTGTCGAGCAGATCTTCCTGGACTTCGTCTACCAGCCGATCATCGGCACCGACGGCCAGGTTTCCGGCATCTTCGTGGAAGGCAGCGACGTCACGGCTCGGGTGCGTGCCGCGGAATACCAGCAGCTGCTGCTCAACGAGCTCAACCATCGGGTCAAGAACACGCTGGCGACGGTGCAGTCCATCGTCTCGCAGACGCTGCGGAACGCCCCCACGCCTCCTGAAGCGCGTGCCCTGATCGAACAGCGGATGATCGCCCTGTCGCGCGCCCACGACGTGCTCACCCTGGAAAAATGGGAGGGAGCGGACCTGCGCGCTGTTATCGCCCAGGCGCTGGAGCCGTTCCGCGACCCGGACAACGACCACTTCCATGTGCGCGGGCCTGGGCTCAGGCTGTCGCCGCGCATGGCGCTCGACCTGGCTATGGCGCTGCATGAGCTGGCCACCAACGCCTCCAAGTACGGGGCCCTGTCCGATGCTTCCGGCAGGATCGAACTCGTGTGGCTGGTGGATCGCCAGTGCTCACCACCTCGCCTCAAGCTGCGCTGGCGCGAGGTGGGCGGCCCTCCGGTGGGTTCACCCCAGCGCCGGGGCTTCGGCACGCGGCTGATCGAACGCAGCCTGGCGCAGGACCTGGGTGGGGAGGCCCGCATCGACTTCGCCCCGACCGGGGTCATTTGCACGATCGACACGCCGGTCCAGTAGGTCTCCGGGCGCTGCCGCACATCGGCCGCGGCGTGGGACAGGTCTGATGCGGCGTTCCGGTTAGGTCTCCTTGCGTCCCAGCTCGCGCTCCACCCGCCGCAGCGCGAGCAGCAGATCGATCTGTTCGTCAGGGATGGGCTGTCCCTCGATCTCCGCGAAGATGGCCTGGAGATGGGAGCCGATGTGCTCCCGTGCATCAGGTCCCAGCCGCGGACCCGTGTTCTTCTGATCCGGCTTTCCCTCGGTACTCATCGGGCTCCCTGCTCGTACTCTGCCCGACCGCATGGGCCGCGAACCGGCCTTGCGCCTCGCCCAGAATCATCCCCGAACATGGTTAACGGATCGTTAGCGATTTCCGGCGCAGTCCAGAGGTCCGGACGGTTCCCGATAGCCTGCAAAACGACACCCCGGTCCTTCCACAACCGATGCGCTGATCCATCTCAAGGCGGATCCCGGCTCTCCCGCCTTTTATGAGCCTCCGGGGATGCACTGGCCAGAGGGATTGCCATGGCCTGCTACTTCTTCGACGTCCACGACGGGATGGACTTCCAACGCGACGATGAAGGCACAGAGTTCGCCAGCGAAGACACCGCCATGCAGGCAGCCGCACGCTCGGCAGCCGAGATCGGAACAGGCCGGCTGGCGAAAGGCGATACCAGCGACGTCGTCATCGAGGTGAGGGATGAGCACGGCTGGCGGATGTGCACTGTGACCGCCTCGATGAAGATCGACCGGCATGGCTCGTCATAAGCTGCTCGGGCACATGGCCGGCATCGTTCCGAACACGCTCAGCGTACGGCCGCCTTGGTCAGCTTCGAAAGACTCAGGGCGAGCTCGCTCTGCCGGAACGGCTTGGTGAGCCGCGGCAGGTCGGGGGCGATGCCATCGTCCTCCGCGTAGCCGGAGATGATCAGGACCGGCATTCCGGGCCTCCTTCCTTTCAGCACATGGGCCAGATCGGTGCCGGTCATGCCCGGCATCAGGTGATCCGTGATGACCACGTCCGGCACGAGCCCACCCTCGATCAGCGCCAGCGCCTCCTCGGCCGAGGCCGTCTCGACGACGGCGTACCCCAGGTCCGACAGCATGTCCGCCGTACTCACCCGCACGATGTCCTCGTCGTCGACCAGCAGCGCCGTCCCGGCCGCAGCCAGACGCACCGCCTCTTCTGGACCGTCGGGCTGCTGCACGGTCCCGGCCATCACAGGCAGCCACAGCTCGACACTCGTTCCCACGCCGGGCCTGCTCTTGATCGTCAACGCTCCGCCGAGCTGCGCGGCAAGCCCATGCACCATTGACAGGCCCAGGCCTGTGCCCTTGCCAACTCCCTTTGTCGAGAAGAACGGCTCGATCGCGCGGGCGAGTGTCGCCTCGTCCATGCCGATGCCGGTGTCGGCGACTGACAAGCGGACATAGTGGCCTGGCGACAGCTTCGAACGGTGCCGGTAACCCACCGTCTCCTCGGCGGCCGCAATGGTGAGCTGCCCGCCATCCGGCATGGCATCGCGCGCGTTCACGGCGAGGTTGAGGATCGCCATCTCGAGCTGATTGGGATCGGCCTTCACAGGCGGCAGGTCCGGACCGACGTCGACCACCACCTTCACCCGTGGCCCTGAGGTGCTGGCGACCAGGTCGGCCATGCCCTCGACGAGCTGCGGCAGATCGACGGATGTCGGCTGGAGCGGCTGGCGGCGGGCAAATGCGAGCAGCCGCTGCACCAGCGTCTTGGCACGCTCTGCGGACTGAAGAGCTCCATCGATCAGCCGCCGGGACCGTTCATCGGTGACGCGCCGCTGGAGCATGTCCAGACCGCCGATGATCGGCATCAGCAAGTTGTTGAAGTCGTGCGCCACGCCCCCGGTGAGCTGGCCCATGCTCTCGAGCTTCTGGCTCTGGCGCAGCGCCTCCTGCACCTGCTCGAGCTCGATCGCGGCAACCTTCTCGGCCGTCACGTCCCGCCCGATCGCATAAAACGCCTCGCCCTCCGGAACGAGGCTCCAGGCAATCCATCGCCACGACCCGTCCGCATGGCGCAGCCGATCCTCGAACCGGGCAACCGTCTCCCCCTTTCGCAGCCGCTCCACGAGTGCCACGACTGCCGCGTGATCGTCCGGGTGGACCTGTTCCCGGAACGGCAGGGCAAGCAGCGTCGCCTCGTCGAAGCCGAGCGTCGCCTCCCAGGCCGGGTTGATCGCCTTGAGATAACCGTCGAAGCCCATGACCGCGAGCAGATCGCGGGAGTTGCGCCACACGCGGTTGCGCTCCGCCGTCGCCTCGGCGACGCGCTGCTCCAACGTCTCGTTGAGCCGCCGCAGCTTCCTCCGGCTTTCCCTGAGAGCGGCCTCGATTTGCTTGCGCTCGCTGATGTCGATTGAGGTCCCAATGAGGCCGACTACCTCGCCGGCCTCGTTCCGCAACGGTGCCTTGGTCGACAGCCACGTCGCGGGCATGCCGTTAGACAACCGCACCTCCTCCTCGACCTGCTGGGGCTCGCCGCTATCCATGATGCGGCGGTCGTTCGCCATCACGATCTCGGCCTGTATCTTGTCGTCCAGGAACTCCACATCCGTCTTGCCCAGGTACGCTTCCGGCGGCTTGCCGATCAGCTCGGTGGTGCCACGGTTGGCCATGAGCATGCGGCCGTGGCGGTCCTTAGCGTAGACCACGCCCGGGACCGCCTCGAAGAAGGTGCGCAGCAGCGCCGTCGCCTGGTCGCGCCCGGCCTCGGCCGCGCGGCGCCCCTCGATGTCGAGGAGCACGCCCGGGAAGCGCAGGGGTGTGCCGTCCGCCCCCAGTTCAACGCGTCCGTTCGCCTCGATCCAGCGGTACTCGCCGCTCTGGTGCCGGACGCGGTACTCGCAGCGGTAGGGGCCGCCGCGACCAAGAGCCTCGGCGATGGCCTCCGCCACACGCTGCCGGTCCTCCTCGTGGATCGAGGCCATCACCTGCTCGAGCGGCAGGCCGGTCCGACACAGCTCGGGATCCAGGCCAAACGACCTGGCGAACCGCTCGTCGGCGGTGAACCGGTCCCCCGGCACGTCCCAGACCCAGGTGCCTACGATCGCTCCTGCGTCCAGCGCGAGCTGCACGCGCTCGGACGACTCGCGCAGCCGCGCCTCGATCTCCTTGCGTTCGGTGATGTCCCGCGCCATGCCCATGATGCCGATGACAGATCCATCCGGCGCCCGCAGCGGAACCTTCGTGGCAAGGTACGTCCGCCCGGTCTGGGCGGGGTTGTACAGCATCTCCTCGGCGTTCACCGTCTCGCCACCCAGAAGGATGCGCTCGTCCTCGGCATCGTAGAAGGCGGCGAGCTCCGCCGGCAGCAGGTCGCCGTTGCGCAATCCTGCGAGCCTCGCCCGCGGATGGCCCATGGAGCGCGCCGCGGCCGAGTTGACGAGGACGAAGCGGCCGTACTCGTCCTTGGTCCAGATCGGGTCCGGCGCCGTCTCGATCAGCTGCTCCAGGAGGGTGGCCCAGCGCCGGGCCTCCGCCTCGCTTGCGCGCAGCCGCTCCTCAGCGCGGCGGCGCTCGGAGAGATCGTTGAACGTGACAGCGAACCCGTCGCCGGCCTTGGCAGCGACGAGACGCAGATAGACGTCGACATCCTCATGTCGGTAGGTGAGCTCGCTGATCCACGGCTCGCCGGTCTCGACGACGCGGACATACGCGTCGAAGATCCCCTCGTCGCGGTTGGCTGGCATCTCCTGGAGCAGGCGGCGGCCGCCGAACCATCCCGCGGGCTTGCCGATGATCCGCTCGGCGGCCCCATTGGCATAAACCCAGCGGAAGTCAACGAGCCGGCCTGCCTCGTCACGCACGGCCTCGAGCACCATGAAGCCGTCGATCGATGTCTCCTGCACTGCCCGGAAGCGCGCCTCGCTCTCGCGAAGGCGCCGCTCGGCCATCACCTGCCCGGTGATCTCGTTGCAGGCGCAGAACAGGCCGGCGACGGCACTGCTCTCGTCACGCACAGGCGTGTAGGAGAACGAGAAGTGCGTCTCCTCAGGATAGCCGCGGCGGTGCATGATGAGCGTGATGTCGTCCATTTGCACGGGCTCGCCGCGATAGGCCTGCTCGACGATCGGCACGAGGTCGGTGCGGATCTCATGCCAGACTTCGAGGAAGTCGCGGCCCAGGGCGGAGGGGTGCTTGGAGGCGAGGATCTCGGAGTAGGCATCGTTGTAGAGAAGCGTGCGTTCCGGCCCCCAGGCGATGAACATCGGCTGGCTTGAGCCGAGCATGATGCCGACAAGGGTCTTCAGCGGTTGCGGCCAGCCCTCTGTTGAACCGAGCAGGGTCGCAGGCCAGTCATGTGCGCGGATGAGGTTGCCCACGATGCCGCCCCCCGACAGAAATCCCGGATTGGATACGTCCTGGTCCTGCCGTCCGGGAGATGTCATCGCTGCCGCCCTTGTTCGCGCCGCCTTGCAGTCGAGTGGATATACCGTCCAGGGATCCTGCGCCAAGCTCGTCGCTGGTGAGCCGTTGCGTGTTGGAGCATGCCGGCCGCCTCCAAGCCCAAGTCAACTGATGGACATTCATGCAGGATGGGACTGGCTCGGAGAAGCGCATGATCTTCCCATAACGGGAAGGTGCTGCATCCATCAGGCTCAGTCGGATACCACCGCCGATCGCAATCCGAATACCGTGATCCTCAAAGTCGAGGACATGGCCTGCGGACACCGCGCCAGCACGATCACCAAGCCAGTCGAGGCCGGCCGCCGGTGCCCGGGTGCAGGCTGACCCGCGCCCTTCATGCCATCGACGAGACCGCACGGATTGAGGCCGACCGTGCGTACCGCACCGTCCGGATCCTCTTGGACTGACGGCCTATCCCCACATTCCACAGGCCGTGAACAAAGCACGAACAATTTCGTGGCGGGAGGAGCCCTGAGTCAGTAACGTCGCTGCTCTCGAGGGAGGTGACAATGACCGATCAGGTTCAGACCGCTTGCGACGCGGACCCGGTAGAGGCTGACGTCGCGGCCGTGATCGAGGCGTGCGGCGGCGATCCGAGAATCGCCATCAGGACTCTCCTCGTCGAGCAGGAAATCCTCGAGCAGCGGATCGCGCGCTTGGCGTCGGCGCTGTCGTTTGGCTACGTCCGCGGAAGAACGGGCGCCAACCGTCCTGATCCCGCGTGTCCATGATGCGTCCGGCGTTGCCGCGACCGCCCCCAACACCTGCGCAACCTGGAGGCTCCACTCCCATGCGACACGGTCATTCGAGAAAGTCCCGGCGTCTCATGACCCCAGAAATCGCTGACAGGGTCCTGGAATCCCTGCGGCCGACCCGCCATCTGCTCACGCGAACGCTGGCCGACATCCCGATCGGCGGCCCGGAGTACCGCTAGATCGATCGCGTTGTGCAAGAGATCGACGAGCTCGCCGAGATCCTGATCGGCAATGGGACCCACTATCATCAGAAGGGTCATTCTGTACCGGTGCCCAACACGGGACACGACAGCGAATAGACATGGAACGACAGAGGACGCAGCCTTTCTCCCCAAGCCCTACCTGCCTGAATCGGTAATCAACGTCATCCGGCAGATGGCCACGCCTCAAGTGGTTGAGACCACCTCGACCACAGGCGCATAGTTCGCCGATGCACCTTTACAGAGGGTGCCAGTCAGTCCATGCAGCGTGCGATCCAAGGATAACCATCCACTTGAACTGCTCGAATTCTCTGACTAAAGTCAGAGAATGAATGAAAGTCAGAAACAACAGGTTCGCCGCTTCAACCGCGTTGTCACGCAGCATGTGGGAGCGCTGGAGAGCAACTACCTCAAGCGGGGTCGTCCCCTCGGCCAAGCCCGGCTGCTCTACGAGATCGGCTCAGAGGGTATTGATGTTCGGGTCCTGCGCGAAAAGCTCAAGCTCGACTCCGGCTATGTCAGCCGCCTGCTCCGGTCCCTTGAAGCTCAAGGTCTCGTGCAGGTCAAAACTCAGGCAAGCGATGGACGTATTCGGCGTGTCGAGTTGACGTCCACCGGGGAAGCTGAGCGTGCGACCTACGACACCTTGTCCGACGATCTTGCGACCTCGCTTCTCTCGCCTCTTGATCCATCCCAACGACACCGCCTGGTGAAAGCGATGGCGGAGGTCGAGCGTCTGCTGCGAGTTGGAGACGTGGACGTGCGCCTGGAAGCGCCAGGGAATGCGGCAGCGCGGTGGTGCCTGGAGCAGTACTTTGCCGAGCTGGCCGAACGCTTCGACGTGGGCTTCGATCCTGCCAGGAGCAACTCGGCTCGTGATGAGGAGATGACGCCACCGGCAGGGTTCTTCTTCGTCGCATGGCTCGACGGTGGTCCTGCCGGATGTGGAGCGCTCAAGGTTGGAGACGGCAGCACAGGAGAGATCAAGCGGATGTGGACGGCGCCATCGGCGCGCGGTCTCGGGATTGCCAGGAAGGTCCTGCGAACGCTTGAGGCCAAGGCCCGTGAGGTTGGTCTGACAACGGTGCGCCTGGAGACCAATCGCGTGTTGACGGAGGCTCAGGCCCTCTACCGTCAGGAGGGCTATCAGGAGGTCGCGCCCTTCAACACCGAGCCTTATGCCCATCACTGGTTCGAGAAGCGCCTGGAGACGCCGGCGGTGACAAACGTTCGATAACCGGTGTTGTACGATCCGGCTTTAACACCATTGCGCACTTCTTCAGGCAGATCCTCCGTGCTTACGCTGGTCCACACTGGGTCAAACTGGGAAATCACCTGCCGTTCGGGAACGTCCAATGCTCCCGTTTTACGCCGAGATTTGGCTCACTTCCAGATGTCTCAGCGGGACCTATCCGATCACCCGGCGTTACCTATCCGTCTCCTCTGGCTTTCCGAAGCAGCATATCGAGCACTTCACCAGTCTTTGACGAGAAAGCGGGGGCAAAGCATGCCCCAGACCTCTCAATGCCTCCCCAGCGTCCTCGACCTTGCGCGGTGGCTCGCTGGACCAGCCCGCACCGCACTCGCTCCAGCTGCCATCGTCACAGAATACTGCGAACGGCTGCTAACCGCAGGCGTGCCACTCTGGCGCGTTCGGGTCGGGCAGCGCCTGGCCAATCCTCTCATCGGCGTCTGGGGTGTCAAATGGGTGCGCGGAGCCGGGGCCGAGACCTACACCGTGCCTCACAGGATCCTGGCGACACGCTCCTACACCGGCAGCCCCTTCGAGCATGTCAACAAGACGCGAGCCAGCTTCCGCCGCTCCCTCCGGCACCTGGATCCAGCCCTCGACCATCACGTGCTCCTGGAGGTGGCCTCTGAGGGCGGCACAGACTACCTGGCTATCCCTATCATGTACGGCGATGGTTCGGTTCAGGGCGCCTCCTTCACGACCGACGGCCTCCGGGATTTCAGCCCAGAGGAGGTGGTCCTCATCGAGGAGCTAGGCCCATTCCTTGCCGCGGCCCTGGAACCGGCCGCAATGCGTCGTTCCAGTGAGAGCCTTCTGCGAACCTATCTTGGCGAGGGGCCTGCTAAACGCGTTGCGGCAGGGGCCATTCGACGAGGTGACTGCTTTGAGATTGAAGCTGCCGTGCTGCTGACGGACCTGCGCGGTTACACAACTCTGTCGCAGCAGTTGCCACCCGACCAGGTGCTGGAGCACCTTGACCGCTATCTGGAGGTGGTTGTCGGGGCCGTGCGTGCAGAGGGCGGTGACGTGCTGAAGTTCATCGGCGATGGCATTCTGTCGATCTTTTCTGTTGAAGAGAGCGGACGAGCCGAAGCCACCCGGCAGGCTTGTCGGGCCTTGGACGCCGCCTTGGCGAGAGCCCATGAGGAGGGTGATCTGCAGTTTGTCGCATGCCTGCATATCGGCCGTGTCACCTACGGCAATATCGGCAGCCCTGACCGCCTCGACTTCACCGTGGTTGGACCGACGGTTAATCTGGTCAGTCGGCTCGAAGCGTTCGCCAAGAGTACAGGGAATGTGGCGGTGTGCTCCCGGGAGGTCGCCGCACTGCTCCCATCAGCAGCAACGCATGCTCTGGGTGCGTTTGCTCTGAAGGGTGTTCCAGACGAGCAGATGATTTACTCAATACACGGATCCGGCGAACACCCATAGCCTCTTCACCTATTCCGGTCCTCGGTTGCGGAATGTGAGGTCCCAAACAAATTATTGCGCCCGGACCGGGGCAGACCCAAAATCCTGTGCGCTGCCGGAAGGCTCGGTGTTCCCCTCAAGCGAAGATTCGGTCTACTTCCGAGATGTGACGATACTCCTGCCGCCGCTGGGAGCTGAACACGTGAAGCGCACGGATGAAGTCGCCGCGCCAATGCACCATCCCCATCACCTCATCAGCGCTAACCGCCACGCGGAACTCGGCCCCCATCTCGGCGACATAGCGTCGGGCGCAATCGCTCTCCCAGTAGGCCTTGGCTGCGGCAGGCGTCACGACGGGCTCCCATGTCGTTCGGAAGCCGTCGTGCAGGGGGCCACCCGGCCGACGCGATCAAGCGCCTGCTCGCCGAGAAGCCCGTGGGCAAGGGGTTGGCCGTTGCCGGGATGCCGTGGGTTCGCCCGGCATGGAGATGGACGGCATGGCGCCGGAGACCTACGAAGTGGTCCTGTTCGGCCGTCAGGCCAGACAACCTTTGCCTACCTTGAGGGGGACCGATGGCTCTGATCCACCTCTTTTCCGGCAGGTGACCGTCGATGTCCCTTCTCTGGACCATGATCGCCGCATCACTCGTTGTCGCTGGCGCTGCACAAGCCCACCGTGCCCCGGCCTCACCGTATGCCGGATTGGCGAGTGATCCCAAGATTCAGGACGGTCGACAGCGTTGTGTCGGCAGGTTCGCGGGGCTTGACGACGCAAAATCTCATTCCTAACTTGATGGGCGCCAAGGCTTAGATGAGCTTGGCACACGGGCGCCGGCGGTGTCCGGCGCTCTCGGATCCATGTTGCTCTAAAGAGGATGTGGCGATGAGAACTTTCGACATTTCCCCCCTATACCGCTCCACAGTCGGCTTCGACCGCCTGTTCGACATGCTCGACCAGACTTCCCGTGTCGAGCCGATGACCAACTGGCCGCCCTACAATATCGAAAAGGCGGGCGACGACCGGTACCGGATCACCATGGCGGTGGCGGGCTTCTCCCCTGATGAGATCGAGCTCACCCAGCACGAGAGCATCTTGCTGGTCACCGGCGACAAGCATCCCGAGGCTGAGGGGACGCAGATCCTGCATCGCGGCATCGCGACCCGCGCCTTCAAGCAGACCTTCAGTCTAGCCGACCATGTGAAGGTGAAGGGGGCAAGCCTGGAGAACGGCCTGCTGATGATCGAGCTCGTGCGCGAGGTGCCTGAGGAACTCAAACCGCGCCGCATCGCGATCTCAACCGGCAGTCAGCCCAAGGCTTTGGCGCAGGATAACGCCAAGCAGATCGAGCACGAGGCCAAAACCAGCAAAGCCGCCTAACGCAAAGGACGTGCGGAGGCTCGAAGGTGCCGGGAAACCCTCGGCACCGGACGCTTGCGTGCGTCCGCTTCAACCGAACAGACAGGAGGTATCGATGAACATGCGTGATCTCATTCCCTGGGGCCGCAATGAGCGGTCCTCTTCGGTCCCGGGTGCTTACCGTGGTGAGGAGGTCAGTCCGTTCCTCACGCTTCACCGCGAGATGAACCGGCTGTTCGATGACGTCTTCAGCCGCTTTGACAGCACCATGCCGTCCGTCTTCAACCAGATGTCGGCCTGGCCAAGTGTGGAAGTGGTCGAGACGGACAAGGACATCCGGATTGCGGCGGAGTTGCCGGGCATGGACGAGAAGGATGTTGAGGTCAGCGTCAGCGACGATGTCCTCACCATCCGCGGTGAGAAGAAGGCTGAGATTGATGACAAGGAGCGCCACTTCAGCGAGCGCTACTACGGCCGCTTCGAGCGTCGCATTCCGCTGCCCTTCGAGGTGGAGGACGATCGTGCAGAGGCTTCGTTCGAGAATGGCGTCCTGACGGTTACCTTGCCGAAGTCGCCCAAGGCGGAAGCCAAGACGAAGCGCATTGCCATCAGCGGCAAGGCCAAGGACAGCAAGCACTGATCATCACGCCGTGGCTCCGGGCAGGCCCTCCGTGCATGCCCGGAGCTACCTTCGCTCACTTGAGGGAGGTCAACATGGAGATTGCAACCCAGAACACCGTTAAGCGCCCAGTGGCTCGTCTTCGAAATGAGAGCCAATCCGCCCCTTCATTTGTCGAGGCGCTGGTCGATCCCGTGACCGTCTTCGATCACCCGCGCGAGGTGGTGGAGCATCCGGGGTTCACGCACCAGGAGAAGCGCACGATCCTGCTCTCCTGGGCTCGCGACGAGCTTGTGGCCGAGCAGGTCACGTCCCGGCTTGCGCCCGAGTTGGGAATTCGGTCGCGCATCGATGCCGTGGTGGAGGCGCTCGCCACCTTCGATAGCGCCGCCGCTGCCGAGTACGCCTCTGCCGTGGTGCTGATCCGCTCCAGGCGGAGCAAGCGTCGTCTTGCACGCCACGAGGAAAGCCGGGAGGTGCTGTCATGACCCGACAGGCTGCTGATCATCCAACCGGTTTGCGTCCTGAGCCGCTCCCGCCCGGTCTCTGGCCCTGGGTGGATCCTGCGGGGATAGGCCGGGTGTTTGCGCATCCGCACGACGTCGTCACAGCGCCTGATCTGAGCCGGGAGGCAAAACGGGCAATCTTGGCCTTCTGGGCGTCCGACGCCTGGGCAGTTGAGTCGGCGCCTGGGCTGCGGCACTGCCCCGGACTGCTTGGTCGCACCGTGCCCGTCGATGCTGTGCTCGATGCACTTCGGTCCCTCGATCCTGAGGCGGCCGACCAGGCCTTTGAGCAGCCCGAACCGGCTCGTCGCACGCGGAAGGCGGGCGTTCGCTGGCTCACCCCGAGCCTGTCGCGGATCGCCTGAGAACTGGAGGCTGCAATGGCTGTCTTCGATCCGAATGACTGGTGGGCAGGTGGGTCCTGGTTCAAGCCTGCGGATCAGGACCGCCGCCGCCCGGAGGAGATCAATCGCGAGGTGGTCTCGCGCTGGCTAACCGCAGTGGCGCTCTGCCTGTGCTTTGCGGCGCTCGCACCTGTCGAGCACCTCCAAGGTGCCTTTGCGGTCCTGCTGGTTGGGGCGGGCATGGCATCGGCTGGTTTGGCGCTGATCCGACGGGAAGCCTTTTACAATCCCCATCATCTCACGGCCTGGGATGAAGCGATGCTGTCGCTGGCAGCAGGGCTCGCGCTCTTTCTTTGGGATGGCTCATAGGAGAGGACTGCCATGAACGAACACATTGCCGGAATTGGGCACAACAACCCGCCGCAACCGGTGCGCCCGCCGTGGCTTGCGGGAGCCGAGGCGCGCATTGCTCGACGCGAGCGGGCGGTCACGACCTCGGGCCGGGCACGCACAAAACCATGGGTGCTGCGCTTTGAGCGCCGCTCACCTCCTGTGATTGAGCCGCTGATGGGCTGGACAAGTGGCGACGACACGCTCGCGACCCAAGTCGAGTTGACGTTCGATACGTTGGATGAGGCTCTGGGTTATGCGGAGCGGCAGGGCCTGTCCTATCGCATTCAGAACGAGCCCTTGCGAGAAACCTCCCGGCAGCAAGACATCGTTGGTGGTGAAACGAACGACAGCCCCTCCTCCATCGAGCAAGAGGTCGGGGCCATCATCTGGCTCACCTCGTTGCAGGCCACCTACGGGCGCTGCGACCTGTCGAGCATGCCTGATCTGGAGAAGGCGCTGGTCCATCCGGCAGCCGTATTCGCAGATCCGGATGATGTTGTGCGCCATCCCTTGCTCTCACTCGACTGCAAGCGCGAGATCCTCTGGCGCTGGGCCTGGGACGAGTACCTCGTCGACCTCGCCGCCGCTGAGGGCATGGCTGACGGCCCGCCCTCCCGCTTGGATGAAGTCAGGACTGCCTTGGTCCGTCTCGGCCATGACTGGCGCCCTCATCCGGCGGCACCGGCAGCGTCTGTGGTTCGCTATGAGGCCCAGGAGGATGCCATAGCAGCGTGAGATACCGATGGGAAACCGTGCGCGCCCAATCAACCCACCTCCTCGTCTGCCCAGATGACGCGCTGCCGTACAGTTTAAGTCAGGCACCAAGGTTCCCTTGCCCTTTAGGGATTTCTGGTTCTATGTCTCATTAGCGACCTTCGATGCACTTCCGCAAAATGCCGAGCCCTAACCTTGGAATGGAGCAGTGTAGACGTCTTACCTTAGATGCTCTGTCCTTAGATATTCTCACTTTTGGCGCTGCACAACTTTGTCGCGGCCCACCTAGTTCGAAAGTGGCTTCACATGCGTTAGTCTCACGTCAACCAGTAGCAATCGTTGGAGAAAGGAAGAACCAGATGAGTCAGAGGTTCTGTCCGCAGTGTTCCTGCGATGCAGCATCCGTCCTGAGCTTCGCCACGGATGATGGTTGTTTCGCTGCCGCTGTTCAGTGCCATGTTTGTGGCTTTGAGAAGCCTACTGATAGTGGCTTCGAGGACGAGCAGACCGCCCGTGAGGCTGCAATTCATGACTGGCTCGAAGGCACGGATTCCCTCCCCTCAACCCCTCCCATGTGATTTTCAGCGATTATCTCCAGTCACCAGGATATTGATGTCCAGATGACCTGGGCTTTTGCGCAGGCCTGCTTCGGACGACCGGAGTAGGTGTTCCTGCGGCTGAGATGGCGTTGCGGCTCAACCCGCTTCACCCGAGCTGGTATACTCACTTTCTGCCCCGCATTTTCTTTCTGCTCCGGCGTTTGAGGAGGTGGCCACAGCGCTGGAGCCGCGGACCCGGGAACCTCCAGTCATGCATCGGCGTGGCTGGCGGACGCCTATGGCGTTCTGAGGGGTAAGACAAGCTTGGCGCCGCCATCTGGCGGCAGGTCCGGTGAGTATGTTGACTGCCTCCTGGTGGACGCCTCGTTCTTGCGTCAGGCCGAGGATGAAATCCAGCTGCGGGAGAGACTTCGGTTAGCCGGGTTACCCGCATTGTGAGAACCCATGCTGCGTTGAAAGTTAGCGATTTTGCAGCGGCTCGGCCCTCCCTCTCGACCCTTATGCAGGCTGGGATGCCTAGACCATGGGAAGGATCAGGCACGTCGATGAGCTGCTCGCCGCGAGCGGTGTGCCAGCCTGCTTCACGAAAGCATCAGCGCTTGGTCACTCGCTGGAGAGTTCGAGCACGACCTGTGCGCCCGGTTGAGCGTCCTGCCACTCCGTCCGCCCGCCCAGCTGGCGTGTGAGGCTGGAGACCAGCCGCATCCCCAGGCTTCGTGAGCGGGAGGGATCCAGATCCAGCGGCAGGCCTGCTCCACGGTCGGAGACTTCCAACCGGACCAGCTTCTCTGTAGGGGTGCTCAGCTTGATCAGAATATCGCCTGACCCATGCGGATAGGCGTACTTGGCGGCGTTCGTCACGAGTTCATTCACCATAAGCCCGATGGCGATGGCGCGGTCGGTGGTCACCACAACAGGCTCAACCTCGCAGGTCAGAATGTGTTGAGGGACTGTCTGCTGCAGCGTGGCACAAAGTTCACTGATGAACTCGCCAAGGTCGATGGAGCTCACCTCGTTGGAGCGCCACAGCCGATCATGCACCCTCGCGATGGTGTGCACGCGCGTTTCTGCGTCCGACAAGGCCTGCTGCAAGTTCACATCCTGCGAGCCTCGGGCCTGCATGTTGAGGAGGCTAGCCACAAGCTGAAGGCTGTTCTTGATGCGGTGATTGATCTCGCGGGTCAGGACCTCCTGGCTATCAAGAACCCGCTGCCGCTCAATGGCGACCCCAAGGACGTTCGCCACCCCCTGCAAAAAGGCAATGTCTGCTTCTGTAAACCGACCCTGGTTCGTGCTGTCGACCTCCAGGACACCATAGGGGTCGCTCTCCCCCTGGATGATGACGTTGATGGCCCGTTTGACCCCATGCTCGACTAGGAGCTGCGGGGTGCGGAAGCGGCTTTCTCCGGCCAGGTGGTTGGAGATCACCGGCCGCCCCGTCTGAAAGGCAAAACCGGCAGGGTTCTCGGCGTCAGCACCCATGTGAGCTTCGTTCACGACGGATGGCTTCCAGCCGACACCAGCCCGGACGATGAAGCGCTGCTCGTGTGGGAGGAATTCCACGACTTTGGATAGTTCGCTCTGGAGCCCTTGGGCGGAGATCCGGACGGCCTCCTGCAAGACTTGGCTCAGATCCGTGCTCTTGAGAGCAAACAGGCTGAACTGGGTTGTCAGCTCCTGTTGGCGCAGTCGGTAAGCCAGTTCCTCGGCTGCATCCCCACCCTGCTCTGGAGCCACAGGTTGCGCCCCTTCTGAATTCTTGCTCATAGCCCCAACCCCCACTGCCTTTGTGTTGCCTTGGATAAGGCGTGAGGTATGTACCTGTAAAGCTTATAGAAACTTGGCTGTTAGACCTGTGACAATCTTTCTCAACTCGGTAAACTAACGCCCGTCATCCCAGCTTCGACAATGCTCGATGGTGGTCCAAGCCACAGCAAGGGTTACCATCGGTGCAGCGCTATCGAAGAACCGCTTCGGGTTAGTCTCTGAAGCTCCCAACTTTTCCAGAACGTCCGGTATGTCGGGTGCAGAGGTTCGGGCTACTTCCGCGAAGTTTCAGGATCCAACGTTTTTCGTGTGAACCCACCTCCTTTGGAGAAGAGGGAGCATGTATCGGGGGACTGGGTTCAGTAACAGGCAAGGGACAATTGAGCACCGAAAACGGTGCGTCAGGTATGTTCCCGGAGAGCAGACTGGCAAGATCTCTCAACTTCGAGCCGGATAGTGCGCTGTCCGCGAAGCAGAGAGATCCCTTCAGAACGTGGATCGTGCCAGACCATCTCCAGAGTGACCACAGAACTCAGGCTTGCACCGTCTGGCATGTATAAAAGGACAGCGGGTTGACTACCTTCCAACGGAAGGGCGAGGTAGACAGCCTGATCAGAACCAGCAGCCAGGGAGACGCCGAGTGGCGTTTCGACCCCCGCGCCTCTCGCTTCAGCTGAGGCTCTTCATCCTAACGACGGTGGCGCTCGCCCCGGCCATGGCGATCCTCGGGTACAATGAGGTTACCCTTCGCCGGAGCCGTGAAGCCGAGGTCCACGAACTTGCCATACGTTTTGGCCATCTAGCCACCCAGGAACTCGAAGGGATCTTTGACGGTGTCGAGGGGCAGCTGCGAGCTGTCGCCGTGACCCCCATGGTGCGCAACTTCGAAACTGAGGCATGCCGCACCTACTTGGCGAAGGTCCAAGCCCAATCGCCTGGGCTCAGCTCCATCACAGTCATCGACCTTGATGGACGGGTTCGCTGCCGTCCTGAGATGCCAACGACAGATCAGACCCTTGCAGACCGTTCGTACTTCAAGGAAGCGGTAGCAACAGGTCAGTTCGTGGTCGGCGAGTACACAGTGAGCCGCATCTCCGGCCAGCGCGGGATTCCTCTGGCCACTGCGATCAGGAGTGAGACGGGGGTGGTGATCGGTGTTCTGGCCGCTGGCCTGGATCTCGCATGGCTTGGTCAGCGTCTGCGCGGACGTGAGTTCAACCGAGGGGGCGCACTCACCATTGCCGACCGCAATGGAGTCATCGTCGCCCGTGAGCCGCTGCCTGAGCGCTTCATCGGCACACGCATTCCGGAGGCCTTCATTCCTCTGGTCAAGGCTACAGAGGCGGGAAGCCGGGAGGTCCTGAGCCAGGATGGCACCCGCCGCATTATCGGCTACGTGCCCCCCACGGCAAACACGGTGGGACTCTATGTCAGTGCGGGCCTCTCGGAGGATGAGGCCTTTGCGCCCGTCGACCAGGCGACGCGACGTGGCGTTGCGCTGACCGTTCTCGGCGCATTGATGGCCTACCTACTCGCATGGATCATTGGACGCAGAGTCGTGGCTCGCCCAGTCGAGCGGCTGCTCGGCACCATCGCCGCATGGCGACAAGGCAACCTGGCTGCCCGCACCGGGATGCCGGCGCACCGTGGTGAGTTAGAAACGGTCGGGGCCGCCATCGATGAACTTATGGATGAACTCGCAGTCCGTCAGGAGCACCAGCGCCTTCTGGTCAATGAACTGAACCATCGGGTCAAGAATACATTGGCGACCGTGCAGTCCATCGCGTTTCAGACGTTTCGCGGAGACGCGGCAGCCGCTGCGTCACGAGCGACTTTCGAGTCCCGTCTGATGGCCTTATCACGGGCGCAGGACGTTCTTACGCGGGAAAACTGGGAAGGAGCGGATCTTGAACAAATTGTACAAGTGGCCGTCGAGCCTCATTGCGGCGACGACCATGCGAGACTAGACGTAAATGGGCCGCAGGTCACGTTGACACCCCGCGTTGCTTTAGCACTCGCGATGGCGTTGCACGAACTATGCACAAATGCAGCGAAGTATGGGGCTTTTGCAGCACCAAGCGGGCGTGTTTCCATCGAGTGGCTCCTTGTCATACAAGGGGAAGAGAAGCGGCTGCACCTCACTTGGCGCGAGAGCGGTGGGCCGGCAGTCGTCCCGCCCCTACGCCGCGGTTTTGGTTCCCGTCTGATCGAGCGCATGCTTGGCGGTGAGCCGAACTCTGAAGCGCGCCTCACCTTCGATCCAAGCGGCGTTGTGTGCATCATCGATGTCCCTATCCTCGAAGGAGATGAGGCGGCATCGCTTGTGCTTCCCCTCGCCGAAAAGGGCGAAACACCAAAGGCGGGCGCAGTCGGATGACAGGCCTATTGAATGGACTGAACGTTCTTGTCATTGAGGACGAGAGCCTAGTGGCTATGCTGATCGAGGACATGCTGGAGGACCTCGGGGCAGCCTCGATCACTGTGGCGGCAAACATTGGTGGAGCACTTGCGAGGCTGGCAGAGTGTTCGTTTGACTTCGCGGTTCTTGACCTTAGCTTGGCTGGTATCCTGACCTACCCGGTCGCTGATGCACTGCGCTCTCGTGGCACCCCGTTCATATTCGCGACGGGCTATGGCGCCAGTGGGCTGGCACAAGGGTATGAGGATGAGACAGCGCTGCAGAAGCCATTTACCGCGGATGATTTGGCACGGGTGATCGAACGAAGACTTCGCTAGGCCCCGCGCAGGTGCTCCTTGGCGACAAGTGCTACCCGCAGGAACCGTCGGATTTCCCTTTGGGGCTTCGCGGCCATGCTGGCGGGCAAGGTGCCGCCTTACCCTGGGATCACAGTCCGGGCATCAAGGGCTGGCTGGGTAGAACGCCGTGTCCCTGCAAGGCAATCCGAGTCCATAGTGTCGCGTAGCATGGCGCTGACCGCTCCACCTTCAGTGGCGGGCTTCGACAACGGCAGAGCGTCGGCTACATTCTGATCAAGGCTCCTTCCGTCCAAGCTCCCGCTCGACCCGCCGCAGCGCGAGCAACAAGTCGACCTGTTCGTTGGGGATCGGCTGTCCCTCGATCTCCGCGAAGACGGCCTGGAGGTGGGCTCCAATATGATCCCGTGCGTCGGGTCCAAGCCGCGGACGCGTGACCTTCTGGTCCGGATTTCCCTTAGTACTCATTGGGCTCCCTGTTGATACTCCGCCCCCAGCGGCACCTGCCGCGAACCTGCAATGTGTTTTGCCCTGGATCATCCGCGAGCATGGTTAATGGTTCGTTATCACCGATGCTCCTGCCGAGGGCCGCGAACCGACTGTGAGGTTAATCCCCACCCTTGGAACGCTCGTAGGCCGGGCCTGTGGCAATGTAGGAGATCTGCCGGTGGCGCGGCGCCCTTCCCGGATTGCGGCGCGATCATATCTAACCCCACCTGAACACCCGACATCTGAGCCTGCCCTGCTGGTGGAACCTTAGCCCACCCGCGGCGATTCCCATCTTCTGTTGGCATTGGGCGCACCAGAATTCCTTTGGAAATCGTCCAAGCCAGGGCCGGCTCTGCCGCCGTTCGAAGGAGAGTAGACACCTGTGAGAGAAGCGCTGGACCATAGCCGCCATCAGCCGGAATGGCCTGAAGGCGAGGCGCTCCTCTCGGCGATCCTGGCGAGCGCGACCGACTACGCGATCATCACCACAGACCTGGATGGCCGCGTGACCTCGTGGAACGCGGGCGCCCGCAACGTGCTCGGCTGGACCGAGGCCGAGATCCTGAGCCAGCCCGTTGCCGTCATCTTCACCCCAGCGGACCGGGCCGAAGGTTACCCGCTCTTTGAGATGCGCACGGCCTTAGCGGAGGGACGCGCCGCCGACGAGCGCTGGCACCTGCGCCAGGACGGATCGGAGTTCTGGGCCCAGGGCGAGATGATGCCGCTCAAGGGGCCTCGCGGTGAAGCCATCGGCTTCCTGAAGATCCTGCGCGATCGGACCGAGCAACGCCTCTCCTCGGAGGCGGCCTGGGAGAACGCTGTCTTCCTGCAGCGCGTGCTGGAGAGCAGCAACGACTGCATCAAGGTGCTGGACCTCGATGGACGGCTCAAGTTCATGAGCGAGGGTGGCAAGCGGGTGATGGAGATCGACGACTTCAGCAAGTTCGTCGATTGCCCCTGGCCGGACTTCTGGGAGGACGAAGGCAATGTGGCCGCAAAGGCGGCGGTCGAGAAGGCCAAGGCCGGCGGCATCGGCCGCTTCCAGGGCTTTGCCCGGACAGCCAAAGGTACGCCTCGGTGGTGGGACGTGCAGGTCACGCCAATCACCGGATCAAGCGGCAAGCCGGAACGCATCCTATCCATCTCGCGTGACATCACCGCGACCCGTGAGACCGCGGCGGCGCTGCAAGCAAGCGAGGAGCGGTTCCGGGCTGCCGTTCAGGCGGTCGAGGGCATCCTCTGGACCAACACCCCCGAAGGCGAGATGAGGGGGGAGCAGCCAGGCTGGGCCTCCCTCACCGACCAAGCCTATGACGAGTACCAGGGCTTCGGCTGGGCCAACGCCGTGCATCCAGACGACGCGCAGCCCAGCATCGATGCATGGCGGGAGGCTGTCGCTGACAGGAAGCCCTTCGTGTTCGAGCATCGGGTCCGGCGTCATGACGGCGAGTGGCGCCAGTTCTCCATCCGCGCCATTCCGGCCCTGGATCCGGACGGCAGCATCCGCGAATGGGTGGGCGTCCACACCGACATCACCGAGCGCAAGGCGGCCCAGGAGGCTCTCGCCCAGGAAACGAAACGCCTTGAGATCCTCAACCAGATCGGTGCCCATCTCGCCTCGGAGCTCGATCTCGACACCCTGGTGCAGGAGACCACCGACGCCGGGGTGGCGCTGACCGGAGCCCAGTTCGGCGCGTTCTTCTACAACGTCCTGAACGAACAAGGCGAGAGCTACATGCTCTATGCCCTCTCAGGTGTGCCACGGGAAGCCTTCTCGAAGTTCCCGATGCCGCGCAACACGGCCGTGTTCCACACGACCTTCTCAGGCGAGGGTGTCGTGCGCTCGGACGACATCACCAAGGATCCGCGCTACGGCAAAAGCGATACCCACCATGGGATGCCCAAGGACCATCTGCCGGTCTGCAGTTACCTGGCCGTCCCGGTGATCTCGCGCTCCGGCGAGGTCCTTGGCGGGTTGTTCTTCGGCCATGAAAGATCTGGCGTCTTCACCGAGGAGCACGAGCGGCTGCTGACCGGCATCGCCGGCCAAGCTGCCAGCGCCATCGACAACGCCCGCCTCTACCAGGCGTCCCAGCATGAGCTCGCCGAGCGCAAGCGAGCCGAGCGGATGGTCCAGGAGCGCAGTACCCGCCTGGAGGTCCTCGCGGAGGCCATCGAGAAGGCCCCCTCGGCGCACTCCTTGGAGGAGTTGATGGAGATCGTCGGGCGGGCGGCCCGGCGGCTGTCCAACGCCGATGGCGTCACCATCGTCCTGCGCGAAGGGGAGCAATGCTTCTACGCCGCCGAGGAAGCGGCTCAGCCCCTGTGGAAGGGGCAGCGCTTTCCGATGGTGTCCTGCATCTCGGGCTGGTCGATGCGCAACCTCAAGACGGAGGTGGTGCCGGACGTGCGCGAGGACGCGCGGATCCCGCAGGAGATCTACCAGCCCACCTTCGTCCGCAGCCTGGTCATGGTGCCGCTCGTCAGCGACGGGGAAGCCACCGCCGCCATCGGGGCTTACTGGTCGGACGTACATACGCCGAGCCAGAACGAGATAGCCACCCTGGAGGCGCTGGCCCGAACGGCCGGGGCTGTGTTGCGCCGGCTCCAGGCCGAGCAGGCCCTGCGCTCGCTTAATGAGACCTTGGAAGCGCAGGTTGCTGCGCGCACGGCAGATCGCGACCGCATGTGGCGTCTCTCGACGGACGTGATGCTCGTTGCCCAGTTTGATGGGACGATCACGGCGACCAATCCAGCCTGGATGACGTTGTTCGGCTGGCGCGAGGAGGAGCTCCTCGGCAGGAGCTTCCTCGACCTCGTCCACCCGGACGACCTGGAGAGCACCCGCGCCGAGGCTGGGAACCTGTCACAAGGGATCACGACGCTGCGGTTCGAGAACCGCTACCGCCACAAGGACGGCTCGTACCGCTGGCTGTCCTGGATCGCTGTGCCGGATGAGGATCTCATCCATGCCGTCGGCCGCGACGTCACGGCCGAAAAGGAAGCCGAGGAGGCCCTGCGGCAGACTGAGGAGGCCCTGCGCCAGGCGCAGAAGATGGAGGCCATCGGCCAGCTCACGGGCGGCATCGCGCACGACTTCAACAACCTACTCACCGGCATCGTCGGCTCGCTTGACATGATGCAGACGCGCATTGCCCAGGGGCGCATGGAAACCGTCGACCGCTATGCCAAGGCGGCCATGACCTCGGCTCACCGCGCAGCCGCCCTCACCCACCGCCTGCTCGCGTTCGCGCGCCGGCAGCCGCTCGATCCGAGGCCCGTCGAGGTCAACCGGCTCGTGATCTCGATGGAGGACCTCTTGCGCCGCACCCTCGGCGAAGCCATTCAGATGGAGTTCGTGATGGGGGGCGGGCTCTGGCTCACACGGTGCGATCCCAACCAGCTTGAGAGCGCGATCCTCAATCTGGCGATCAACGCCCGCGATGCCATGCCGGACGGCGGCAGGCTGACCATCGAGACCACCAACACCCATCTCGACAGGGCCTACGCGGCCAAGCACGACGGGGTGGTCCCGGGCCAATATGTCTGCATTGCAGTAAGCGACACCGGAACCGGCATGCCACAGGACGTAGTGGAGCGGGCCTTTGATCCATTCTTCACCACCAAGCCCATCGGCCAAGGCACGGGCCTGGGCCTCTCGATGATCTATGGCTTTGCCAAGCAATCTGAGGGGCACGTGCGCATCTACTCGGAAGAGGGCCAAGGCACCACGATCAAAATCTACCTGCCCCGCTACCAGGGAGCGGTCGAGGAGGCGGCTGAGGCGACTTCGCTGACTGAGGCGCCCCGGGCGGAGCAGGGTGAAACGGTGCTTTTGGTCGAGGACGAACCTGTCGTGCGCGGCCTGATCGTCGATGTCCTTCGGGATCTTGGCTATCGCGCCCTTGAGGCGGCGGACGGTCCCTCCGGACTGAAGATCCTGCAGTCGCGCCGGCGCATCGACCTCCTGGTCACGGACGTGGGCCTGCCTGGCCTGAACGGACGTCAACTCGCTGACCAGGCGCGCGAGCGCCGTCCGGACCTGAAGGTTCTCTTCATCACCGGCTATGCGGAGAACGCCACCGTGTCCCACGGCTTCCTGGATCCCGGGATGGAGATGGTCACCAAGCCCTTCGCGATTGAGGACCTGGCGATCCGGATCAGGGAGATGATCGAACGGTGAAGACCTGCCTACTGGCCGCAGAGCCATATTGTCTAACCGTTCATGAAGCTCTGCTATGAGTGCATACCCGTCAGGCCATCCCATCCATGATCGATGATTCCCACTCGAAGCGCACCGTCATCCTCGTCGTCGAGGACGATCCGATGGTCCGTGCGGTTGCGGTGGACACCTTGGAGGACGACGGCTTCGAGGTCATCGAGGCACCAACCGGTGATCATGCCCTAAGGGTCCTGCAGGAGCGGACCGACATTGATGTGCTGTTGACGGACGTGGAAATGCCTGGCTCGACGGACGGCTTCCAGCTGGCACGGACCGGTCGCGATATGTATCCACGCCTGGTGATCATCGTTGTTTCCGGGGGCGTGCGCTCCGGGTTTTCCGGCATGGCGCCGGATGCGCGCTTTGTGCCGAAGCCCTACACCCTGCGCCGGATCATCGGGATGATCCAGGAGATGACGGGCAGGCCCGCTCAATAAAGTGGGATGAACCGATCCTCGGTGCCTCTGGTACCCAACGGGGCTTGGGGCAGGACCGGATCGGGAACAATCAGTTCAGCTTCCTGCTCGGTCATGGTTCGGGCCGAGGAGCGTCTTGAGCAAGTGAACCAGCGTCGCGGGATGGACGGGCTTGCCGATGAACAGAGCGCCGTCCGGCAAGTCTCCGGCTTTGGGAGCTGCACGCCCAGAGGCAATCAAGACGCCGATCTCCTGCCGCTCCGTCCGCACCCTCCGCGCCAGCTCGAAACCATTGATGCTGCCGCGTGGCATCTCCACGTCAGTGACAACGGCCTGAATATCCGAGACTGCCTCCAGGACCCGCAACGCTTCATCCGCATGAACAGCTTCAATCACCTTGAAGCCTGCATCCTCCAGAACGTCCACTAGGGTCATCCGCACGAGAGCTTCGTCCTCGACCACCAGAATGAGCGCGCGAGCTTTGGGGACAGGGTCTGACATACCCGACATAAGGGGGATCAAAGGTCTTCGTTCCTAACGCAAAGATTGAAATATCGGGAGCCAAATAGGCGCACGTCCGCGGTGGTCCAGCTTGATCGATGCTGGGGTGGTCAGCAGTGGTGAGGACGAGAGGCGCTCATGGTCAGCACGTACGCAAACGGATCAGGTCTGAGAAGCAAGCCGGCTACCAGAAGGGCGGATTGTCCGTATTTGCTGCCATTCCATAGGTCTTGTCACGTCAGCGGCGCATCGACGGTACAGACGACCCCCGTCGGCTCAAACAGGATGCGCACCTCGCCATTGAGTTCCTGAGCGAGGCTCCTCTCGATCAGACGGGTTCCGAACCCGCGGCGGGCGGGCGCCTGAACGGCGGGGCCACCGCTCTCCTCCCACCTCAGATGGAAACGTGGTTCTCCAGCCTGCCGCTCCACGGACCAGACGATGTCCAATCGACCCGTCGTGTTGGAAAGCGCTCCGTACTTGACGGCGTTGGTGGCCAGTTCCTGAAGCGCCATCGCGAGCGCCAACGCCATGCGGGGGGACAGCCGAACCTTGGATCCGCTCCAACGCAAGCGGTCCTCACCATACGATCTGTAGGGCTCCAGGGCCTGGGCCACGATCTCGCGGAGAAACGCTCCTTCCCAGTTCTCGCGCGTGAGTACGTCATGGGTGCGGGACAGCGCCAGGATCCGGCTCTCGAACGCCTCCCGGGCCGCCTCGGTGGTTGGGGCAATGCGCAGGGTCTGACTGGCGATGGACTGCACGGTGGCCAGGGTGTTCTTCACCCGATGGTTCAGCTCATTGATCAGGAGCTGCTGGTGCTCCTCGGCTGCCTTCACGTCCGTGATGTCGATCCCGCAGGCCGTGTAGCCGAGGAACCGCCCGGCATCGTCGAGGCGAGCCACCCCTTCCGTTTGCACCCACCGCACCTGACCATCCCGGTCAAGAACCCGGACATCGGCCTTGAAGGGACGCCGGGCGCGGAAGGCCTCAAGAAATCCTGCCTCGAATGCGTCCACGTCGTCAGGATGGACGACCTGCTTCCAGCCAGTACCAAGCATGTCGGAGACGGGACGCCAGAACATGTAGCCGAAATGCTTGTTGGCGAAGGTGATCTGCCCGGTCCGGTCCGTCATCCAGATCAGGGCGGGCGCACTGTCGGCCATGTGCCGGAAATGCGCCTCGCTCGCCCGCAAGGCCACTTCTGCCAGCTTGGCCTCGGTGATGTCCTGGAGCAGGGCGACGGCACCTGTGACCTGCCCGGTGCTGTCCTGGAGCGGTACTGCCCCCACACGGACCCACTCCTCGGTGTCGTCATCCCGCCGGTGGAGAAACTCGACCCCCGGCAGAACGGTCTCGCCGCGCAGCGCACGTCTGCCTGGGTACTCAGAACGATCCAGGAGATGGCCGTCCGCACCATAGGCCCGCCACCTGCTATCGTGGTCTGACACAGATGGGATCATCTCGCTCAGGAACTGGCGAAGGACCGGATTGCCGACCAGCACCTTGCCCTCAGGGTCAAAGATGCCAACCCCAACGGGAAGGTGCTCCATCAGCGTGGAGAGCCGGGTCTGGCTCTCCCGCAGGGCTCTCTCCGCCTGAACCCGCTCAGTGATGTCGTAGAAAGCACCAATCACCCGCAGGGCTCTACCTGATGCATCCCGGATGACCTCGCCGCGACGGGCCATCCATCGGACCTCGCCCGTGTCAGGCCGCACGATGCGGTACTCGACATAGCCAACCGCCTCATTGAGCGGCTTGTCGGTCTGGGAGAGCACGAGGTGCCGGTCGTCCGGGTGAACTGTCTCGAGGGCTGCGCCAAGAGACACCGGCTCGTGCAGCGGCAGGCCCCACAGGCGGCGCATAACCTCTGAGACCCAAAGCTCCCCCGTACCCAGGTTCCACTCATAGGTACCAATGCCACCGGCTTCTTGGGCGATGCGAAGCCTGGCCTCACTGTCGCGCAGGGCGAGCTCGGCGCGTTTGCGGTCCGACATATCGTAGGAGACGCCGACGATGCCGATGAGCTGGCCCTGTTCGTCATAGACGGGAGCATCGGTCACATGGCCGGGGAAGGTGGAACGATCACGCCGCCGTCCGGTGAACTCGCCGGACCATCCACCGCCCTGCGCCAATTGTGCCATCACCTGCCGGGCTTTGGTGGGGTCGGAGCCGGATGTTAATTCAATAACGTTCCTGCCCAGAGCCTCGTCGGCGGCCCAGCCATATAACTGCTCGGCAAAGCGGTTCCAGAAGGTGACGTTCCCGTCGAGATCGGTGGCGATCACTGCCTCGTCGACGGCATCGAGCAGGCGAGCCTGAAAGCGGATGCGCTCGTTGCCTGCCTGAAGGGCCTGCTCAGATTGCACCTGGGCGGTGACATCATGGCCTTCGACGAAGATGCCGGTGACTGTGCCAGCCTCGTCGCAGATCGGCTCGTAGATGAAGTCCAGGCGGAGCTCGGTGGCAGGTTGGTCGGGTGAGGCTTGAAGCCGGATCGGGATGCGGCGGGCGATGAAGCGCTCGCCTGAGGCATAAACCTGATCGAGGAGCTCGAAGAAACCTTGATCTACCAAGTCCGGGAAGACCTCGCGGGCGCTCCTGCCGACGAAGTCTCGCTGGCCAAACAACCGCGCGTAGGCGTCGTTGACGAACTCGAACACATGATCAGGGCTGCTCAGGATCGTGATGAAGCCGGGAGCCTGTTGGAACAATCGCCGCTGCCGCTCGCTCTCCGCGGCCAGCTTGCGCTCGGCCAGCACCTGACCCGTGATCTCGATACAGGGGCAGAAAATGCCGGCGACGCTACCCGTCTCATCGCGAATGGGCGTGTAGGAAAAAGCGAAATGGGTTTCCTCCGTGTATCCTTTCCGTTCCATCATCAGCGTGATGTCGTTCATGTGGACGGGCTCACCGGTCAGGGTGCGGTCGACGAGCGGGACCAGATCGCCCCGGATTTCCGACCAGACGTCGAGGAAAGGCTGACCGAGCGCCTGCGGATGCTTCAGCCCCAGGATCTCGGCATAGCCGTCGTTGTACAGGAGCGTGAGCTCCGGCCCCCAGGTGATAAACATCGGCTGGCTGGAGCCTAGCATGACGCTGACCAGCGTTCGGAGGCTCTGTGGCCAGCCGTTAGGAGCACAAAGCGGGGTTGACGCCCAGTCATGGGCCCGCATGCGCTGGCCCATCTCGCCCCCGCCGAGGAGAAACACGGGACTGGCTTGGTCTGGCCTACCGTGCATCGAGCTTGCTCCGGGGCCGGGGCGCACGTCTGCGCTCCTTCTGGCGCTCCTGGTCAGCCAGCAGACGCAGGCCCGCCCTGACCACCTCGCTAGCGGTCCGATAGCTGCCGGAGGCGATCTGTTCGCCAACGAAGGCAGCGAGCTCAGGTGTCACGGAAACGTGGGGAGTATTTCGGGCTGGCATGCTGGTTCGCAGGATTCCGGCGGCGGGAGGGTGTCAATATATGTCGCCGAGCTCTCCAGCCTAGTGAGTTCAGCCACGTGTACGGCGTATCAGGAGCCGCTTCGTTCAGACATACGCAGACCGTGGAAAGGTCCGCGTTGGGTCTTGGTTGTGTAAAAACGCTGACGGGCCGCTCGTCGGAGCAATTTTCTGTCTTGCGGGGCTGCCAATGCCGAGGATTTCCCGGTGTATGGGGTTGATTTTGTAAAAATAATTCGTTGAGAGCTGATGTGTTCGCGTTTTTACACAAGCAGGGTCAAAGTGTAACGTAGAGTGAATTGAATGAAGGTCCGCTTTAGGCAAGCCAACGAATCTCGGGATGTGATCAGCCAGCGCCAGGAAAGACTTTGCTGAGGCAATACACGCATTCCTAAGGCTGCGGCATGCCGTCCTCACGGCTCGTCTGCAGCAACTCACGAAGAACCCTGCGCAATCCGTGCATCTGGTCGACGAGGCTCAAGATGATGCCGATCCCCTCATCATTGACGCCCATCTCGCGCTTCAGGTCGAGGATGAGCTGTGCCCGTGCCACATCGCCTTCGGAGAAGGCGAGGTCGGGATTCCGCCGAGGCAACAGCCATCCTTCTTCAATCCATAGATGAAGTGTGCCGGCATCAAGATGGAGGCGGACCTGCAGCTGCTCGATGGTCAGCATTCAAGCCTCCATGCTTTGGCGCGGATTGTAAGAGGAGCCTGCCTGCCAGCCTTCCGCGAACGCCTCCAACTCAGCATCCGGTCTGTCCGGCAGCATGATCCTCAGCGCAGCATAAAGGTCTCCATGTGTGCCGTCCGCCCGTGGCACCCCTTTCCCCTTCAGGCGCAGAACTTTTCCTGTGTTGCTCCCTTTCGGAATGCTCACCATCACAGGCCCTGTCGGCGTGGGCACCTGGATCCGAGCCCCGAGCACGGCCTCTTTCAAAGTGACCGGCAGATCAAGCCGGATATCGTCGCCATCGCGCCTGAACAGGCGGTGCGGACGCACATGAGTCTCAATCAGCGCATTCCCAGGTGGGGCTCCGCCCGCGCCAGGCTCACCCCTGCCAACCAGCCGCAGCACCTGGCCGTCGTCGATGCCAGGCGGAACGTTGATTTCCAGTACCTGGCCGTTCGGCAAGGTCACTGCCTTGCGGGTGCCGTTGACCGCCTCGAGGAACTCGATCGAGAGGCGAAACCGGAGATCCCGTCCCGGCATCGGAACGTGGGTCCGGGTGCCACGCCGCAGAAGCTCAGCGAAGATGTCCTGATCCATGAAATCAGCGAAGCCCGCGTCCGAGGTGTAAGGCTGCTCCGCGCTGTCAGCCGCAAAATCGCGGTAGTACCTCGGCCGGGGCCGCTCTGCGCCAGAGGCATCGATCTCGCCGCTGTCAAAACGAGCTCGTTTCTCAGGGTCACTCAGCAGACTATAGGCGGAGGAGATCGCTTTGAAGCGATCCAGGGCCTTGGGATCGCCAGGGTTCAGGTCCGGGTGGTACTTCTTGGCCAGCCGGCGGTAGGCCTTCTGGATCTCGTCGGCCGACGCATCGGGTGCGACGCCGAGCAATTCGTAAGGGGACTCGGTCACGACCTCCCTCCTACAACCGAGCATCTCACTCCAAGGAAAAGGGATCATCCTTTGACTCGGTTTAAGAACGCGAATCTGGGGCCGTGGATCCTTGCTTCTGCCTCGTTGTCGTAAGGTTCAAACAGCAAGGGAGCAGCAGACCGCGCCGGCTGGACCTCCTCCCCATTTCCGGCATTGGGAAAGCGGTCTAATCTGTCTGACGCCGTTTGGGCTTTTCAGGCAGGAGGGTCACATGCCTCATCCAGCATGGAACTTGGATTGGCGAAGGCACGTGTTGGCCGGTGTTCTGGCCGCTCTAGCGCTGGCGCCGCTGCCAGCCGCCGCGCAGCAGGTTCCGACCGATTTCACCGCCATCGTGAAGCAGAAGATGCCCGCTGTCGTCGCCATCACGACGAAGCAGCGGGTTGAAGAACAGGAGCAGGCGCAATCGCTGCCGGACGACCTGCCGTTCCGCGAATTCTTCCGCCGCTACTATGGCGAGCCCTCAGGGCCGCGCCAGCAGCAGCCCCGGCAGGCGCTCGGGTCGGGGTTCGTGATCAGCTCCGACGGGTACATCGTCACCAACAATCACGTGGTGGAGGATGCGGCCGAGATCCATGTCGTATTCGGGGAGAGGAACAACGTCCCGGCGAAACTTGTCGGCCGGGATCCGGCAACCGACATAGCGGTGCTGAAGGTCGATCCGCCGCCCAACATGGCAATCGCCACATGGGGCGACTCCGATGCCGCCGAACCAGGCTCATGGGTGATCGCCATTGGCAGCCCCTTTGGTCTCGGCGGCACCGTGACGGTCGGAGTCGTCTCGGCCCGCTCCCGGGACATCCGCTCGGGTCCGTATGACGACTACATTCAGACCGATGCCTCCATCAACCGGGGCAACTCGGGTGGGCCGCTGTTCAATGCCCGCGGCGAGGTCATCGGCGTCAACACGGCAATCTTCTCGCCGTCCGGCGTCAACATCGGGATTGGCTTTGCTGTCCCATCGCGCACGGCTCAAGCTGTTGCGGATCAACTGATCCGCACGGGCCGGGTCGAGCGGGGTTATGTCGGGCTGCGGTTGCAGGAGCTGACCCCAGCCATCGCTCAGGCTCTTGGCCAACCCGGCGACACGGGCGTGCTCGTCGCCTCGGTGGAGCCTGGCAGCCCAGCCGAGAAGGCTGGCTTCAGAACCGGCGATGTCGTCATGCAGTTCGACCAGAAGCCGGTCGCCAGTGGACGTGACCTGTCCCGCACCGTTGCCGGGATGAAGCCGGGCACTCAGGCGCCGGCGACTGTGGTTCGGAACGGCAAGACCGAGGAGCTGACCGTCGTCATCGGTCAGCGCAGTGATCAGCAAGCCACCGCGCCCGCGGCTCTCGGCGGAGCAGATGGCGGCAAGCGGCTTGGTCTGGCGCTCAGCCCGATCCCTGAGGCGGCACGGGGCCAGTTGGGACTAGAACCTGGCACGTCAGGTGTCCTGATCCAGCGGGTCGAGCCAAACAGTCCGGCTGCGGAAGCAGGCCTCAGGCAAGGAGATGTGATTGTCTCGGCCAACAATCAGCCTGTGGTCGCTCCGACGGATGTGGCGAAGGCCTGGACAAACGCGCAGGGGCAAAAGAGGCCGGTCCTTCTGCGCGTGAAGCGCGAAGACCAGTACCTGTTCGTCGCCGTCGAGGCGTAGCGGTCCAGGAGCCGTGGCATCATCACGGCTCCTGGACCACGCTGACCCGATGAAAGCGTCTTTATGGCGAGCTGTCGCTGCCGGGCTCCGCGGCATCCTTCGTCGTGCTGCGGGTGATGCTCCCCGTGGCTTCAACGTCGAGAGCCTGCCCGGGTATGATCATGGGACCGGTCATGCCAAACCTGACGAATCCGTTGCAGCCATCATGGAGTGGCTCAACAGCCGTCTCTTGTGGAAGGCAGCGGGTCGGAAGATCCTGGGCAAAGTCTGGGACCGAGTAGCCAGAGGCCGCAATGCCCAGAGCCGCCGCCAAGGTGCTCGGAAACACACGCTTTAGCATGTCATCCTCCTCTGCGAATTTGATGTCACTATATCTGCCTGGAAAACCGCAGGCCGGGCGCTGGGTTCCAGAGGGAACATGGGCTCGGACTGCCCTAACAGGGGCTGGCTGTTCTCGGGGGCAACAGGCTTCCTGAAATGCAGGGTAGGCATGGGTGGAGCACGGCTTCCAGGACCTGTTGGAGATCTTGAAGCGTCACATCGGCTTTTTACCGCTCCCAGCGCCAGAGCATCGACTAACTCTACGCGTCGCCAACACCAGAATACGTTCTTTGGTGACCTGCTGCCAGGCCGACTGTACTGCGCAACTCCGCCGCGCGCTTGACTGCAATCCCATGCACCGCGGTGACCACATCGCCTTTAGCGAGGCCGGCTCTGTCTAAGCTGCGAGGGCTGCCTCATCCCAGTGGTAAGGGACAATGAAGGCTGCGGGCGCTGCCGGATCGGGGCTGAGCTCCCTGGTGACGAGGCGCAGGGCTGCCTTGACCTCATCCAGCTGCGAGGGTTCGCCTTCCGGCATGCCCTCGGCATCGGCACGATCAAGGAGATACTCGTCCCACATCCAGCGCAGCAGGATCTCGCGCTTGCAGTCGATCGTTAAAAGCGGATGGCGCACGACGTCATGAGGCGAGCCGAAGACGGACGCTGGATTGACGAAGGCCCGATCGAGATCCGGCAGGGGAGAAACATCCTGGCGGCTGGCGCAGTCGCGCAGCCAAGTGGCCCACGGCACTATTCCAGCAGGGTTTGCAGCTGACAACTGCTCGGCGACCCGCAGATGCGAGATGCCAGTCGGACGCCCAGAACTGCCCTCCCCTCCTCTGTCGGGCCAAGATTGCTCTCGGGTCCGAAACGGCGGTGGCAATCGGTCGTGTCCAATCCTAATCGTCTGCTGCTCCATTGCACTCCTCCAGGTGCAAGTCGATGATGATTGCTCTTGGGATCTCAGCTGACCGGAAACGGCCCAAGCCAGAGATGCAGCCCGAGGCTTGCCGTGAACAAAAGCGCTGCCTCGTCCCAAGCAGTCAGGTGTGATGCCAGCGGCTGGTCGCCCCGCAAGATTGCGAGGCTGACGGACGCGATCCCAACCAGGAACAGCAGACTGGCGAACGCGAACGGCATCAGGTCGGAAGGCGCGAGAGCAGCAAAGCACAGACAGAAAGCCACCATCATGCAGCAGCGCTCGAGCGCTTCTCGGTTGATCTCCTGCGGGCTGCGACGGCCCTCACGCGGATCAGGCCGGTCCGGCAGGCGGGACCAGTCGTGCGGGTTGAGCGTCGTCATGGCACCCTCTCCTCTTAGTGGAGCGCGCCGCCATCGAGCGCCCGCAGGGCGTCGAGGATCTCGTCCAGCGGCACGAGAGCACCGGTGTCAGGCAGTTTACGCCAGTTCGGCAGGTTCTCCACCGCACAAGCATCCGAAGCCCACGAGGCGAGGATTACCCGCTTCGTGCTGGTGTCCAAGGCTGGATGCGCCACGACGTCCAGTGGGTCCTGGATTGGAAAGGGCTTTCTCTCAGATGCTTCCTCATGCCCGTGGGCTTTCAATGCAGGGGACGATGCTGGCTGAGGCTGAATGGTACGAAGGTCAATGGTTAGTTGGTCCATGGCTTCCTTCCTCTATTGAGCAAAGGGCTGGGCTCGGGCGGCCGACCAGCCCGCCCGAGCCCAGTGATCACGTGGCTAATGCTGGGTCGCCTCACCGCGGTTGATGGCGATGCGCTTCACGTGTGAGCTGGCCTGAGCAGATTTCGGCATCGTGACGGTGAGCACGCCGTTCTTGAAGCCAGCATCGATCTTGTCCTCCTCCACGTCCCAGGCGAGCGGAATGCGCCGTTCGAAGCGGCCATAGTACCGCTCGCTGAAGGCGCGCTCCTTATCCTCGATCTCGGACTTCTTCTCGCCGCGGATGGTGAGGACGCCATCGCCCATCAGGACCTCGACATCCTTGTCCTCGAGGCCCGGCAGCTCGGCCGAGATGCGCACATCCTTGTCGGTCTCGCTCACCTCCACACTCGGCCAGCCTGCCATGCGGCCCATGCCGCCGATCGGGCTGAGGTCGAAACCGCGGAAGACATCGTCGAAGAGCCGGTTCATCTCGCGATGCAAGGTCATGAAGGGATCGCCCTCCTCGCGGTAGCGGCTTGGGGTCGTCTGCTGATTGCGACCCCACGGAATGAGATCGCGCATGTTCATGATAGTTTCCTCCTCATCAGTTCGGTTCACGCCAAGCGGATGAGGCCGGCGCCAATACTCGACCAGCGTCGACCTCACCCCTGATCAAGTCCTCAGGCTGCCTTGTCGTGCTCGATGGTCTTTGGGCCACCCCCGGTCGCAATCTCGATGCGACGGGGCTTCATCGCCTCCGGCACTTCACGCACCAGGTCGACCGTCAACAGGCCGTTCTCAAGCTTTGCCTCCCGTACTTTCACGTAGTCGGCGAGGCTGAAGCTCTGCTTGAAGCCGCGCATGGCGATGCCGTGATGCAGGAACTGTCCGTTCTCCTGCTCCGGATGCTTGTGGCCTACCACCAGCAGCACGTTCTCTTTTTGGGTGATCTCGATCTCGTCAGGTGAGAACCCGGCCACCGCCATGGTGATGCGGTATTGATCATCGCCGACTTTCTCGACGTTGTACGGCGGCCAGCTGGGTGCCTGTTCCAGGCGATGGGTTTGATCGATCAGGTCGAACAGCCGGTCGAAGCCGACTGTCGAGCGATACAGGGGAGAGAAATCAAATGCTGTTCTCATAGCTACATCCTCTCTGGAGCAACGTAACCACAAGAGCGCCGGACACCACCGGCGCCCGATCCGCCAAGCTCGTCAAAAGCCTTGGCGACATTGATGTTAGGAAGCCTTTTCCCGGTTTTCAAGGGCTTTCAGATCGCTCTCCGAGCCGGTCAGACCATATTTTTTCGAGGAAGTCTTCAAGGCATTTCACCTGCACTGTCCGCATGGAATTTGGTGCGCAATTGAGAGGTGGGCCGCGTTCATCCCTTCGCTTTAGGGTTCAGACGATGCGCTGCGGCACCGACATGCCCAGGTGGGGCATGATGTTGATAACCTTGCAGCCGGTGGAGGCTTCGGCCTTTTGCGTGGGCAGAGTCCGGACGTGGAGGCGGCCGACCACGGTCTTGTAGCGCATCATCGCCACCTCGCCCAAGGATCGACGGCCGTAGTTCACTGCCTTCTGCCAACTGAGCCGACCCCGCTCCTGGATCCGTCGGAGGTGCCGATCCCGCGGCGTAGGCGCCGTCTCGGCCGTGTCGCTCGGCACTGCTGTTGATCGTGGTGGAATGATCACCTCAGCGGCAGGATCCCGCCCGGCGATGATACGGTAGACAGGAGCACCGTCGTATGCGCCGTCCGCCGTGACCGAGGCGATTGGGCCCGAGATTTGGTCGAGCAACGGTCCGACCTGCGAGGCATCGCCGTCTTCGATGGTGGTCAACTCTGAAGCAAGGATCTCGCCGGTGTCGGGATCAACGGCCAGGTGGAGCTTGCGCCAAGCCCGGCACCCTTGGCCACCATGCTTCTCACGCTGCCATTCGCCAGCGCCGAACACCTTCAGGCCGGTGGAGTCGATCACCACGTTCACTGGACCGGTTGCTGGTCTCACCGCCTTGGCAACAGTCAGGTCGGCGCTGCGGCGGGAGAAGGTGGTGTGATCGGGCACCGGCAGATCGATGCCCAGCAGACGCAGGATTGAGGCCAGCATCCCCTCGGTCTGGCGCCACGGCCGCCCAAAAGCCAACCGCAGCATCAGGCCCGTCTCGACAGCAATCGCGGAGTATAGCTGTGGTCGACCGCGCTGGCCGGTGGATGCCGGTGTCCATGCCTCGATCGCTTCGGCCGTCACCCAGATGGTCAAGTCGCCTCGGCGGCGCAACGCGGCATCGTAGTCCCGCCAGTTCTGCACGCGGTAGCGGGCCTTTGGAATTCTGTGGCGGCGCTTTTCATTGACCTTGTAGGGCATGCGGCTCTCAGCTTCAGAGGACCACCTCTATACCTGACGGCCAGCCCTACACGACACCCTGGACCGATTTATGCACCAACGTCCTCCTCAAGGTTACGTAGGCTCAGGCTATAGGCTAGGTACCAGGGGACGCACAGCAGGATCACTGAGCGGTCGAAGTGGCGGCCTTTGAACATCTGAACCTCCGGAGTTTTGCCGAAGGCATAGACCGAACTGAGTTACTGAACGGTTTGCGACGGAACCAGTGAGTTTCCCTCCGTTCGGGGCTCTGCCGTTTAACCGCCACCGTCGTGGCGTCAGCATAGACCGGACCGTTCAGGTATTTGGTGCACTCATTTTCCGGCATCACAACGATGGAACGCCCGCCCGGCCAGCCATGGATCGTCCCCGTACTACTGCGTTCATCCAGCCATCGTGTCCAATGCCCGCGCGATCTTGATAGCCGTATTCCAATTGCGGTTCGTTCCCACCGCTCCCAGAGCCTTGAGGCCAAAGCCCGATGCCATCCTCGATTCTGAGATCGGGGTTTCGCCGAACCAGACATAGAAGTCTCCTTCCGGCGTCCGCTCGACCCTCTCCTCGCCGACCGCGCGCCGCCGCAACTGCTCGGTGCCGGAATCCGGGATCGAGTTTCTCATTGCCCATACCAACAGACGCGACGGAGCTCGGGCCGCCTCATCCAGGAATGGGTTCGCCGCGAGGAGCGAGCGCCATTGCTCCGCGGTCTTGACCACCATCTCGGTTGCCCGGCCGTAGAAGGCCTCGCACTCGGCCTCCAGCTCCTGCTCGAGGAGGCGGGGCGCCTTGTCGGAGCGGAACAGGAGATTGCCCGTCGCGATCACGGATCGCACCTCCGTTCCGCCGACGCGTTCTGCCAGAGCCCTGGCGTCCGCCATATTCACACGCTGTCCGTTAATGACGATGCTTCGCATCAGTGCGACCCTAAGCGGCATTGTTGCTCCCCGACCCTTGAGCAGTTCGACATAGTTGGGCTCCACCCCACGATATTCTACCCTATGAATTGAGTTGGAGCTTTTTCCCAAACAGAGCGGATTAAGGGGGCTCTGCTCGCAGTCAGAAATTGCGACAGAGCCAGTTGGTCTGGTCTCCAACTACCCTGCGGCGCACATCATCCCTGTAGAAGTCGAAGTGGCTGCATGGATATTGCCGGACCTCCCCTAAAGGAGCGCGCTCAGCAATCTGGCGTCCTAAATCGGCTGGCGTTTGTCGGTCCCGTTCCGCGAGGCAAACAAGGATCGGCATAGTCAGGCGGTGCGCCACGCGCGCTGGCCGATACCACAGCATCATGTCGAGCAGCACGCGCGGTGCTACCTGGTTACGCCACGTGTCGTTCTGCATTGCCTGGACGATGGCGTCGGCCTCGTCAAACGCCATCACGGCCAACTCGCCGCGTCGGGCGACGGCAGGAACATAGTATGGCTCTCGACCAATCTTGCCGTGCCACCAGTCCTTGATGATGGCGTACAACAATCTCCAGGTTTCGGCCCTAGTTCTTCCTTCCACGTGTCTGGGGAATCCGTTGAATGGCACCTGCGCAACGACCGCCGCCACATTGGGGTCTTGAGCTGCAACGGCGACCACGTGGGCGCCACTGAGCGAACTACCCCACAGAGCCACACGTGACGGATCGACCCCCCGGCAATTGGCGGGCGTGAGCGATGGCGGCGTGCCAATCAGCCCACTGGTTACAGATTGAGATCACCTGACGCGGAGTGCCCCCACTCTCACCGAAACTGCGGTAGTCGAAGGTCAGCACGGCAAATCCCGCATCGGCGAAATCACGGGCTGTCAGGGCAAGCGATCCTTCTTGGGTGCCGCCGAACCCGTGAGCCATGACAATCCCAGGCCTTAAGGCAACCCCGTCTGATGCGCAGTAGACATAGCCGACGCAATCGATCCCGCCGGATCGAAAGGTTGTGCGCTTCTTCTCAATCATTCCTGTCCCTTCGATATGCAATTTTGCGAGGCTGAGGCTTCGAACTCCATCGTACGGGGGTATCTGCCGACCGCGGAGAGAACCATAATTCGACAGGTGAGATCACCCAAACTGACGGAATGGGCTGCTCAAAGGGCTGACCAGAATCCCCGGAGTAAGAGAACAGTGCCCGACGCTGACGCGTTTGCTTACCGGAAACCTGCCAGGGTCCTTGCAGCGTAACGCCTAACGGATGGAAGCCTAGACGCCGTCGCAATCAGGCGGTTGCGGAGCCAGCGGGAGGCCGGATTGGCAAGCGTCGCGGCGCGAGTCAGGCGGTCGGTCATTGCAAGAACCTCAGCCGCTGCGGCACGTCTCTCTGCCGCATAGCTGTTGAGCGCAGCATCGGATCCGGTCTGGATCGCCTCCGCCAAGGCCTGGCTCAAGGCTGCAGCATCGCGAAGGCCGAGATTCATGCCCTGCCCGCCTGCCGGGCTATGGACATGGGCTGCGTCACCGACGAGGAGCACTGGACCGTCGCGAAAACGGTCGGCGAGCTTGTGGTGAACCTGAAAGCGGGATCCCCACAGAACCTCGCGCACCCGCACGCTCGATCGCGGCCCGCGCGCATCGATAACGCGCTGAACATCTTCGATCGTCGGAACGGATGGTGCTCCCGGCAGTTGGGCGACGACGCGATAACGGTCGCGGGACATGGGGGCGACCACCAGCGCCCCGGCCTCCGAGAAAAACAGTGTGACTTCATCCTTAGCGATCGGCCAATTCATTCTGACGTCGGCAAGCAGGAAGGAGCCGTAGGTATCGCCAGGAAAGCCAATGGCGGCTGCGTTCCGTACGGTGCTCTTCTCGCCGTCGGCACCGACGACATAGCGCGCCTCAGTAACAAACTCTCCATCCGGTCCCTCACATGTGGCATGGACGTGGTCATCAGCCACTTGAAGCGCTGCCAACCGCACCGGCCGTTGGATTACATGCCCGAGTTCCGCGAGCCGATCGATGAGAATCGGCTCGCTCTCATCCTGTGGAATCATTAACGTGAATGGCATCGGTGTCGGGAGACGCGAGAAATCGGTGTGGAGCAGAACCGAATCCCTGTCGCGGATCCTGAAGTGCGGCACCCTGATGCCCTGTGCGACGAGGCGGTCGACCACCTGCAGCTCACGCAGGCTCTCTAGCGTTGCAGCGTGGATTACGGCCGCGCGGGACGTGTTCTGCGCTTCCAGTAGCGCATCGACGATCTGGAAATCGACGCCACGTTGGGCAAGACCGATGGCCGTGGCCAGTCCTGCCGGACCGGCACCAACGACGAGGACTTCGGTGAATTTCTTAGCCATTGCAGTTCTCTCTACCGTCTTGTAAACAAGCGTTTACTTAGATTGCCTGGCTGCGCAAGTCAACACGCGTTTACATTGGAGAAGGAGAACATGAGGCGAGATGCTCAGGCGACGCGGGAACGGCTTGTCATGGCGGCAAGAAAGGCATTTTCCGCGCGCGGCTTCGAACGTACGACTGTGCGCGAGATCGCCAACGATGCCGGGGTGAACCCTGCCCTGATCAACCGCTACTTCGGCGGTAAGGAGCAACTCTTTGCCGAGGCCGTCTCGATCGACCTGGCGTTTCCGGACCTGTCGCAGGTGGCCAGAGACCAGCTCGGCATGACTCTCGTCACTCATTTCTTCAATCGCTGGGAGGGACACCAGCACGACGACCTTCTCAGGGTCCTGATCCGGACGGCAGTGACCAACGAAGAGGCCGCGTCACGCATCCGAATGATCCTGGCAAGCCAGGTCGGCGCCATGGTTAAGCACATTGCGGGCCCCACTCGCGCAAGGGAGCGGGCATGCCTAATCGCGACGCAGATCCTTGGGCTCGCCTATGGCCGCTACGTGCTTGGTCTGTCGGATGAGGATGTCCCCCAACAGACCGCTCTGACGATGATCGGAGGTACCATTCAGCGCTATCTCGTCGACGAACTGCCATAGGCAACCAAATGAAACACAGGTCGACAGGAATGTTCTGATCAGACCCTATGGATAACCTCGACTTTTCAGAAAAACTCTCGCCGTCCAGAAGTGGAAGCATCTTGACGTGAGCCCTGATTTTCCTCCGCTCAGAGCTGGAGCCCGCTGGTTGATTACGCTGAGCCCCTTCTTTGGATCGCCGGAGGCTAGAGTTTCCGGCCTCTAATCACGGCAGCAGGCTGGCTGTGCTGCCGTGATTCATCAGTGAGATCGGGGGCTTGTGCCCAAGCGCACCATGCGGCCGATCCTCATTGTAGTATCTGCGCCAATCCTCCATCTTTTCACGCGCATCGGCAAGCGTCAGAAACCAGTGCTGGTTCAGACACTCGGCCCGAAAGCGGCCGTTGAACGCTTCGATATACGCATTGTCGGTGGGCTTGCCGGGACGGGAGAAGTCGAGCGTGACACCTCTGGCATACGCCCACAGATCCAGGTCACGGCTGACGAACTCCGAGCCCTGGTCGACCCGGATCGTCGTCGGATAGCCGGTCTCAGCACAGGTCCGCTCCAGCACCTGCACCACGTCCTCACCCCGGTAGCTGAAGCGCGGATCGATGACCGGGGAGTAGCGCGAGAAGATGTCCACCACGGTCAGGATCCGCAGCTTCCTGCCGGTGGCCAGCTGGTCGTGCACGAAGTCCATTGCCCAGATCTCGTTCGGCCGCGTGGCGGCACAGCGGTCCTCCCGCAGCTTCGCCTTGACCCGCCGCTTCGGCGGCTTGCTGCGCAGTTGCAGTCCCAATTCCTTGTAGATCCGCCGGCTCTTCTTGTGATTGACGCGCCAGCCCTCACGGCGCAGCAGGACGTGGACGCGCCGGTAGCCATAGCGAACCCGCGTCTGGCAGATCTCCCGGATCCGCCTCTCGAGGCCGGCCTGCTCGGGGCGGCGGGACTTGTAGTGATAGGTGGAGGTGTCCACGTCGAGCACCCGGCACGCCCGCCGGATCGACACGCCCCACTCGCCACGCATCCCGTCCACCAGCTTGCGCTTGCGAGCAGGCCTTACAGTTCTCAGTGGATGACATCCTGCAGCATCTCACGGTCCAGCGTCAGATCCGCCACGATCTTCTTCAGCTTAGCGTTCTCCTCCTCGAGCTGCTTGAGGCGGCGCATTTCCGGCGGCAGCAGACCGTCATACTTCTTCTTCCAGTTGAAGTAGGTTGCCTGGCTGATCCCGGCCTTGCGGCAGATCTCCGCCACCGGCACGCCGTCCTGGCCCTGCTTGAGGATGAACGCCTTCTGGGCGTCTGAACCGAAGGTCCGCGAAGCGAAAACTGCGAGGCTTTCATGGCTCTCCGCTCCATTCCCAGCCCGGGATCCTAGCGCGGAAAACTCTAACCAAAAACGATCCAGTTTTGAGGGCTCAGATCATGTTTACGCTGAGGCTTTGCCGCGGGCATGCCGCAAGAGTGTCGAGGCCCCGAGCACCAGAAGCCGGCGCAGATATCGATCCCCTTGTTTGGAGATGTGCCCGAGCCGCACCTTGCCGCCCGTTCCACTCTGGCGTGGCACCAGGCCGATCCAGGCGGCCAGGTGGCGGCCCGAGCGGAAGGAGCGCGGATCAGAAATGGTGGCAGCAAGGGCACTGGCCGTGATGAGGCCGACGCCGGGGATCGTCTCGAGGCGCTGGCTCAACTCATTCGTGCGATGCCAGGCTAGGATCTCCTGCTCGGCCTCAGTGATCCGGACATGGGCCTCCTCAAGTTGCGCGATGATCAAGCGGATGCAGCGCCACGCCAGCTCCGGCACGGCAGCCCCTCGGGCCTTCTCGGCCATTTCCCTGAGCTTGGGAACGCTCGGCAGCCCTTGGGGAGCAATGATGCCGTATTCGGCCAGATGACCACGCAGAGCATTGACCAGCATGGTCCGCTGGCGCACAAGCAGATCACGGGTGCGATGGAGCATCAGCACGACCTGCTGCTCAGAGCTCTTGATGGCCACATAGCGCATGGTCGGGCGGGTCACGGCCTCGCAAATGCCCGCAGCATCGAGGGCATCGCTCTTGCCGCGTTTGATATAAGGCTTCACATAAGCCGCAGGCATGAGCCGAACTTCGTGCCCGAGAGCCGCCAGCTCGCGTGCCCAGAAGTGGGCGGTGGAACACGCCTCCATGCCAATCAGGCAAGGCGGCAAGCGGCGGAAAAAGCCGATCACCTCACTGCGACGCACCTGCCGGCGAATGAGAACCTGTCCGTTCTGATCGATGCCATGGACCTGAAACACATGCTTGGCGAGATCGAGACCTACTGTCGTGACATGCATTGGAGCGGCTCCCTGTCTGGCGCTGAGGCAAACATCCTAACTCATAGGGCGCTGCCGGGAGCAGGCGCCGTCCACTCCATCATTTTTGGAACGAGTTGCAGAGCGCGGTCTCAACCACTCTCGCTTTCACGCTGTGCCGTTGCACGCTTGCCGAAATGCTGCCGAACCAAGGTAGAGACTACTTGCCACAAAAGGGCCGAGCCTCCTTCAATCGCTGGGCCGTAACGTTCCATGACCTGCTGCTCGGAGACGCCGTTCTCTGTCCATGTGCC